>ERZ1106969.43-NODE-43-length-141954-cov-48.518312_pt1 | contig 141954 bp, 134 predicted proteins | sample MGYA00403685_ERZ1106969 | MGnify/ENA primary metagenome ERZ1106969 (study PRJEB35170, sample SAMEA104062416) | human gut metagenome | biome: human gut; feature: human-associated habitat; material: faeces | place: Denmark | collected 2012-05-18 ...
AACAAGGTAGCCGTATCGGAAGGTGCGGCTGGATCACCTCCTTTCTAAGGAAGAAAAGTAGGGGTTAACGTGTTGTTAGTTTGTCAAAAGACAAAGTAAATATTTGCCGGTGGTGATGCGCTTAGGGGGCACACCCGTTCCCATCCCGAACACGATGGTTAAGACCTAAGCGGCTGATGGTACTGCACTGGAGACGGTGTGGGAGAGTAAGTGGCTGCCAGCTTCAAACTTGGATAGATCAATGATTTATCCATAAGAATGTACCTTGAGAACTTCATACAGAGAGATAATTATAAATAGCCATTTATAATTAACAAGACATCCGAATATATAAATATTCAAATATCAAGTTACTTTGATACATCGAAAGATGTATTAGAAGAGAACAAAGAGTTATCGAAAGATAACGCCCGTTCAAAAACCACTCTATACGACGCTACGATATAGAGGAAGGTTAAGCAAGAAAGGGCGCAGGGTGGATGCCTTGGCACTGAGAGCCGAAGAAAGACGTGATAAGCTGCGATAAGCAGCGGTGAGGAGCAAATATCCGATGACCCGCTGATTTCTGAATGGGGAAACCCGGCTGAGCAACCCTCAGTCACCATATGCTGAATACATAGGTATATGGAGGGAACCCGCTGAACTGAAACATCTAAGTAGGCGGAGGAAGAGAAAGAAACATCGATTCTGTGAGTAGCGGCGAGCGAAAACGGAAGAGCCTAAACCGGAGCGCGTGCGTTCCGGGGTTCGGACTGCGACATGTGAGCAATAGGATAACAGAACAGTCTGGGAAGTCAGACCAGAGAGGGTGAAAGTCCCGTATGTGAAATCCGAGTTGCAGCTAGCAGGATCCAGAGTACCACGAGACACGAGAAACCTTGTGGGAAGGCAGGGAGACCACTCCCTAAGGCTAAATACTACTCAGTGACCGATAGCGCATAGTACTGTGAAGGAAAGGTGAAAAGGACCCCGGGAGGGGAGTGAAAGAGAACCTGAAACCCTGTGTCTACAAGCTGTGGAAGATCTTTACATGATCAACCGCGTACTTTTTGTAGAACGGTCCGGCGAGTTGCCATGTCTGGCAAGGTTAAGTACTTAAGGTACGGAGCCGAAGTGAAAGCAAGTGTTAACAGCACGTTGAGTCAGACCGGGCAGACCCGAAACCGGGTGATCTACCCATGTCCAGGTTGAAGTTGCCGTAAAAGGCAATGGAGGACCGAACGCACATCCGTTGAAAAGGGTGGCGATGAGGTGTGGGTAGGGGAGAAATTCCAATCGAACCCGGAGATAGCTGGTTCTCCTCGAAATAGCTTTAGGGCTAGCCTCATATTAGTCTTGCGGAGGTAGAGCACTGAATATCCTAGGGGGCGTCAAAGCTTACCGAAGATTATCAAACTCCGAATGCCGTAAAGATGATGTATGGGAGTCAGACTGCACGAGATAAGTTGGGTAGTCAAAAGGGAAAGAGCCCAGACCTACAGCTAAGGTCCCAAAGTACGTGTTAAGTGGAAAAGGATGTGGGATTTCGAAGACAACTAGGATGTTGGCTCAGAAGCAGCCACACATTCAAAGAGTGCGTAATAGCTCACTAGTCGAGAGGTCCTGCGCCGAAAATGTCCGGGGCTGAAACACGACACCGAAGCTTAGGAATCGAAAGATTGGTAGAGGAGCATTGAATACGGAACGAAGCAGTACCGGAAGGAGCTGTGGACTGTATTGAAGAGAGAATGCCGGAATGAGTAGCGAGATTTAAGTGAGAATCTTAAAGGCCGAATATCTAAGGTTTCCAGGGTAAAGCTGATCTTCCCTGGGTAAGTCGGGGCCTAAGGCGAGGACGAAAGTCGTAGTCGATGGATAACAGGTTGAAATTCCTGTACCGCATATATTCAGAAATGTGGGGACACAGATGGAGAGTACAACCCGGGAATGGAAAGACCGGGGCAAGCGAGGTAGGAGAATGGCAGGCAAATCCACCATTCAATCTGAAGACGTGACGCGTACCGAACAAGAGTAGGGAAGTGTATGAGCCAGCTGTCGAGAAAAGCCGCTATTGTGATATATGTGCCCGTACCGTAAACCGACACAGGTGGATGAGGAGAGAATCCTAAGGCCGGCGGGAGAAGCATTGTTAAGGAACTCGGCAAAATGACCCCGTAACTTCGGGAGAAGGGGTGCTCCAGAGATGGAGCCGCAGAGAACTGGCCCAAGCAACTGTTTAGCAAAAACACAGGTCTATGCAAAACCGAAAGGTGAGGTATATGGGCTGACGCCTGCCCGGTGCTGGAAGGTTAAGAGGAGAGGTTAGCGCAAGCGAAGCTTTGAATTTAAGCCCCAGTAAACGGCGGCCGTAACTATAACGGTCCTAAGGTAGCGAAATTCCTTGTCGGGTAAGTTCCGACCCGCACGAAAGGCGTAATGATTTGGGCACTGTCTCGACAATGCACCCGGTGAAATTGAAATACCAGTGAAGATGCTGGTTACCCGCGCCAGGACGGAAAGACCCCATGGAGCTTTACTCTAGTTTGGTACTGGGATTCGGTATTGCATGTACAGGATAGGTGGGAGACGAAGAAGTAGTGTCGCCAGATGCTACAGAGTCGATGTTGGGATACCACCCCTGCAGTATTGGGTTTCTAACCTGCGGCCGTAAGCCGGCCGGGGGACAATGCCAGACGGGGAGTTTGACTGGGGCGGTCGCCTCCGAAAGAGTATCGGAGGCGCTCAAAGGTTCACTCAGAATGGTTGGAAACCATTCGAAGAGCGCAAAGGCAGAAGTGAGCTTGACTGCGACAGCGACGGCTGGAGCAGGTACGAAAGTAGGACTTAGTGATCCGGTGGTATGAAAGTGGGATTGCCATCGCTCAACGGATAAAAGCTACCCTGGGGATAACAGGCTTATCACTCCCAAGAGTTCACATCGACGGAGTGGTTTGGCACCTCGATGTCGGCTCATCGCATCCTGGGGCTGTAGTAGGTCCCAAGGGTTGGGCTGTTCGCCCATTAAAGCGGTACGCGAGCTGGGTTCAGAACGTCGTGAGACAGTTCGGTCCCTATCCGGCGTGGGCGCAGGATATCTGAGAGGAGCTGTCCTTAGTACGAGAGGACCGGGATGGACTGACCTCTGGTGGACCGGTTGCATCGCCAGATGCATGGCCGGGTAGCCAAGTCGGGACGGGATAAACGCTGAAGGCATCTAAGCGTGAAGCCCCCCTCAAGATGAGATATCCCATAGCGCAGGCTAGTAAGACCCCTTGAAGACTACAAGGTAGATAGGCATAAGGTGGAAGTATGGTGACATATGTAGCTGATATGTACTAATAGGTCGAGGGCTTAACCGAAAAGGTGGAAAAGGAACGGAAGTTTAAGCAGGATGGAAAGATAGATTAATGTGCAGTTTTGAAGGAACAGATTTTAATAATTAGATGAAATTAATTATTATATAAATGATATTTAGTCTTATTAAACATTATTTTTAAATTTTACATTATAACATTTGTTATGTGTTGAGTTTAAGGATAATGTTTTTTTTTGTTGTATTTTCAGTATTTTTTTGATATAATAAACAAGCAAATATAGTGCGTGAATTGTACGGAGGAATATAATTATGGAAACTAATATTTTAATAGAGAGTGGTACTAATGAGTTAGAGGTATTGGAATTTACAATAGGTAATAACCATTATGGAATAAATGTGGCTAAGATTAAGGAAATAGTACCTTATAACCCGGTAACACCTGTTCCTAATTCACATCCGTTTGTTGAAGGTATTTTTATGCCAAGAGATTTAATGATAACGGTAGTTGATCTTGCAAAGGTTATAAATGCAAAGTCATCTGGGGATATTAATAAAGATATGTTCATTATAACTAATTTTAACAAGTTAAATGTTGCATTTCATGTACATACAGTAGTTGGAATTCATAGAGTATCATGGGCTGATATTATAACACCTGATGCTACAATCAGCAGCGCAGATAGTGGAATTGCAACAGGAATTGTTAAGATTGACGGTCAGTTGATTGTTATATTGGATTTTGAGCGTATTGTTTCAGATATAAGTCCTGAGACAGGCTTGAAGGTGTCAGATATAGATAAACTTGAAGGCAGAAAGAATAATGATGCACATATAGTAATAGCTGAGGATTCACCACTTCTGATTAAGCTTATATCTGATTCATTGTCAAAGTCAGGATATCATAACCTGACACTTTGTAATAATGGTCAGGAAGCATGGGATTATCTTACAAGAGTTAAGAATAATGAAGTCCCTGATGATGTTAAGTGTGTAATTACAGATTTGGAGATGCCATTAATGGATGGACACAGATTAACTAAGCTTATTAAGACTGATGAGCAGTTTAAGGAAATTCCGGTTGTGATTTTCTCTTCACTTATTAATGACCAGATGAGAGCAAAAGGAGAGCAATTAGGAGCAGATGTTCAGCTTTCAAAGCCTGAAATAGGATTACTTGTTAATGAAATAGATAAATTACTTCAATAAATTCTTTTACATTTCCTCTTTTTAGGTGCTGTTTATTATAAGACAGCACCTAATTTTAATTTGGGAAAATATTATATAAATAAGTTAAAAGAATCTACAGAGATAAATAAACGATCAAATTAAAATACACAAATATAAAATAGAAAGAAGTAAATTAAAATAATATGGAAAATAGTATAGAAAACAATATGGAAAATGATATGAAAAATAGTATCGAAACTAATATAGAAAATGATATGAAAAATAATATCGAAAATAATATAAAAAATAACATAGAAAATATAAATAAAGATATAGAGGATGCACAATATGTGCTTATTGGAATAGGAAGCGGATTAATAAAAAAGAATGCTACCAAGGAGCAGAATGAGCAATATACTGCAATTTTGAATGCAATGGCGAAAAAATTTGAAAAGAATAATTATTTCATATTATATTCGGGAACAAGTGATGTTGTAAGAAATTCTTCACTTAATGAAAAAAGAATATCCTGTCCAATGATTGAGAATGAAAATGAAGAAAAACAATGGGATTTTTATAATAAGTGGATATCATCATCATTAAGTAAAAAGATAGTGATTATTGAAATTGCGGAAGGATTTAATAATCCAAATGTAATAAGATGGCCTTTTGAAAAGATAACAATGATTAATGATAAGGCCAGAATGTACAGAGTTAACAGCACATTTTATCAGGTCCCTAAGGAAATTGCAGAAAAGGCAGCTGCCATTAAAACTGATGAGATGGATTTTCTTAAAGAATTGGTTGGCGGTTGTTAATATTGAAAAATTATGATAATATTTTATTATATTTGCTGAAGATTAATATATAAGGTGGTGAGAGAAAGTGGCTGACAATAAAGAAGAAGATTATCTTGATAGTCTTTTGAAATCAATGTCTCCGGATGCTGAAGAAAAAGAACCGGAGCCGGAAGAAACGGAAGAAGAAAAAGAACGTAAAATTATAAAAGAAATGGTTGAGGAAGCTCTTTCAAAATCACAGGAAAAAAATAAAAATAATTTAGATTTTGATGATGATTATGAGGATGAATTTGAAGAGTTAAAGGACGATGAACCGGAAGAATTACCACCATCTCCTGAAATAGTTGAACAGAATGCTAGAAATAAAGAGAATAATGACAATGCGAATGCTATGTCTGATGAGCAAAGAGACAGAGAAGCTGAAGCTGCATTAGATAAAATGTTAAGCGAGACTGATACATCAGAAATAAGAGAATCTCTTAATAATGCAGATAAGAAAGATGATGAGATTGAAGATGCTTCAGGATTATCATCAGATGAATTAGAGAGACTTTCTAACATGGGACTCGATAATATAATAGAAGATGTTACATCTGATAAGGTCTCTGTAGAGGATTTGTTTGGAAATGGTGCGAATAATCAGTCAGATGATAATGCAGTAAATAGTTCTGATACATCAGCAGTAAATAATATTGATAGTGATGTATCAGCTGATGCAGATAACAAAGCTGATACATCTGTTTCTGATAATGAGGATGAGATTTCTGCACAGGAGGCGATTAATTCCATTTTTGCAGAAGGCAGTGGAGATTCACAGGATGGGAATACAGCTGATGAATCAGCCGAGTCATCATCAAAAGAGAATAAAAGCAGCAAAAAGTCCGGTAAGAAAGATAAACCAAAGAAAAAAGGACTTTTATCTGTAATAAAGAATATTTTCTTTGAAAGTGTTGAAGAGGAAAATTTAGAAAATGTTTCTTTAAATGAATCTGAAGATTCTCATGACTTTGAAAGTGACGAAGAAAAAGAACATTTAATGAACCAGCAGGATGAAGAACTGGATGAGAATGAGAAGCTTATAAAAGAACTTTATAAGGATAAAGAAAATTCAGACAATGAGGAAGCACCTAAAAAAGGATTGTTTGCTAAATTCAAATACAGGCTGAAACAGTTCTTTAAGAAACAGGCTGAGGAAGATCAGGCTGAACAGCAGGCAGAAGAGGAAGAGTTTAAAGAGAAACAAAAAGCCAGAACAGAAAAGAAAGAAGCTGCGAAGATAAAAAAAGAACAGAAAAAGAAGGAAAAACCTGATAAATCAAAAGCTAAAAAAGAAAAGAAAGCAGCACCGAAGAAACCTAAGAAAGAAAAGAAACCTAAAGAACCTCCGAAGCCGGGAGATATTTTAAAGATAAAGCCTCTTTCAGTTGTTTTATTTGTTATGTTTATTGCAGGAATAGTTGTTCTTATACAGGTTTTGAATTTCAGCTTTAATTATAATGATAAGGTATCGCAGGCAAAAGCATATTATGAGAACGAAGATTATGATAAGGCATATAGTAAGCTTAACGGCTTAAAACTTAATGGTGGCGATAAAACTTTATATGAGCAGGCATCTGTTCTTATGTATGTACAGAGGCAATATGATTCTTATCAGAATTACAAAAAGCTTAACATGAATACGGAGGCACTTAATGCATTGATAAAAGGTGTTTCGCGTTACAGGGAATATGGTACACAGGCAAAAGAACTTGGTGTATATGAAAAGATGAATGCAATATATTCAGCTATTATCTCTGAACTTCAGAGCGCATATAAAATATCTGAAACAGAGGCAATATCATTAGTAAATTTATCAAATGATGATTTTACTGCTTACTATTACAAAATTAAAGCATATGGAGAGACGGAAAAATGATAGCAATAATTGATTATGATGCAGGTAATTTGAAGAGTGTAGAAAAGGCATTGATTTCATTAGGTGAAGAAACGATAGTATCAAGAGATTCAAGTGAGATTCTTCAGGCTGATAAGGTTATATTACCGGGAGTTGGTTCTTTTGGTGATGCCATGAATAATCTGGACCATTTTGGACTTGTTGATACAATTAAAAAGGTTACATCATCTAATACACCATTTCTTGGAATTTGTCTTGGGTTACAGCTGTTATTTAAAGAAAGTGAAGAGACACCGGGTGCAGAAGGTCTTAACATTTTACCGGGTAAAATATTAAGAATACCTGATAAAGAAGGATTAAAGATACCTCATATGGGATGGAATTCTATTGATATAAAGCCGGGGGCAAGATTATTTAAAGGACTTCCTGATAATCCATATGTGTATTTTGTTCATTCATATTACCTTAAGGCTGATAATGAAGCTGACGTTGCAGCTTCTACAGAATATTCGACACATATACATGCTTCAGTTGAGAGAGATAATATATTTGCATGCCAGTTTCATCCTGAAAAGAGCAGCGATATAGGACTTAAAATACTGAAAAATTTTGCATCATTATAATTATTACTTTATTGGAATTGAGAGGCTGATAATATGTTTACAAAAAGAATTATTCCATGTTTGGACTGCAAAGATGGAAGGGTTGTTAAAGGTACTAATTTTGTTAATTTAAGAGATGGTGGAGACCCTGTTGAAGTAGCGACACTCTATGATAAGTCAGGAGCTGACGAACTTGTTTTCCTTGATATAACAGCTTCCAGTGATGGAAGAAATACAACAGTAGATCTGGTAAGAAAGGTTGCTGAAAAATTATTTATTCCATTTACAGTTGGCGGTGGAATAAGATCTGTTGAGGATTTTAAAGTGTTATTAAGAGAGGGAGCAGATAAGATTTCAATAAATTCTGCGGCAATTATGAATCCTACACTTATAAGTGAAGCAGCTGATAAGTTCGGAAGCCAGTGTGTTGTTGTGGCAATTGATGCTAAAAGACAGGCTGACGGACATTGGAGCATATATAAGAATGGCGGAAGAGTAGACATGCATATGGATGCCGTTGAATGGGCTATGAAAGCTGAGAAGCTTGGTGCCGGTGAAATACTTCTTACAAGTATGGATTGTGATGGAACCAAAGCAGGTTATGATATAGAACTTACAAGAGCTATAGCTGATAGTGTATCAATTCCTGTTATTGCATCTGGAGGTGCAGGAACAATGGAAGATTTTTATGATGCATTTACAAAGGGAAAGGCAGATGCGGCATTAGCAGCATCACTTTTCCATTATAAAGAACTTGAAATAGGAGATTTGAAAAAATATCTCTCAGACAAAGGCATTCCAATGAGAATGATTTAGAGTATAATAGATTTAAATTTTATTGTTTAGAGAATTTATTTAGTTTATAAAATAATATGGAGATTTTATAATGAGTATGATTGATAATGACTGGCTTGATGCAGTCAGTGATGAATTTAAAAAGCCATATTACAGGGATTTGTTTAATTTTGTAAAAACAGAGTATAGCAGGACAGTGGTTTATCCTCCGGCTGACGATATTTTTAACGCTTTTCATTTTACACCACTTAGTAAAGTGAAGGTGCTTATACTTGGACAGGACCCTTATCATAATGAACATCAGGCACATGGCTTATCATTTTCAGTGCTTCCGGGAGAAGAGGCACCACCTTCATTACAGAATATATATAAGGAATTGCATGATGATTGTGGCTGTTATATCCCTAATAACGGATATTTAAAAAAATGGGCTGATCAGGGTGTTTTATTATTAAACACAGTTCTTACGGTAAGAGCACATCAGGCTAATTCACATCAGGGACATGGCTGGGAACAGTTTACAGATGCAGTTATCAATGCTGTAAATGCGCAGGACAGACCAATAGTGTATATGTTATGGGGCAGACCTGCACAGAGCAAGATACCGATGTTGAATAACCCTAAACATCTTATTTTAAAGGCTCCACATCCAAGTCCATTATCTGCTTACAGAGGATTTTTTGGATGTAAACATTTCAGCCAGGCTAATGATTTTCTTATAAAAAACGGAATAGAGCCGATTGACTGGCAGATAGAGAATATTTGAAATAAATTCAAGAGAAAAATTAAACAAAAAGGGATGCCGCTTTAACGATTGAAAATCGTTGAGGCGACATCCTCTTTTTGTTGTTATGTCTACACAATGCAGAACGATTAAAATACATTATATAAAATAATCCTGCATTGTATAAATAATTATTAATTATTCCTCAGAATCTTCTTCAGCGCCTATAGTACCTGCGATTACGGATACGATAACAACAGTAGCGATAATAGCAACTGAGACACCTATGATAGGTCCAATAAATAATAGAAAATTCATATATACACCAACTTTCTGAAATTTATTATAAAAATAATATACTAAACAATTAAACTTATCATATATTATATAATATTATTGCAAAACAATCAAATAAATATTAAAGAATTATTCAGCGGATTATTATGAATTATTATTAACTACTCAGCTTCGTTTAAATTCTTATTGGCTGTAGAGAGCATAAGTTTAATTCTGTTAAGCTGGTTAACCTCAGAAGCACCAGGGTCATAATCTACTGCAATTATATTTGATTCAGGGAAGGCTGCACGTAATTCTTTTATTACACCTTTTCCTACAATATGATTTGGAAGGCAGGCAAATGGCTGGCAGCATACTATATTGCCGGCACCATTATGAATTAATTCAATCATTTCACCTGTGAGCAGCCATCCTTCACCTGTCTGGTTTCCGAGGGAAACTAAATCCTTAGCAAGTGCGGCAGTTTCCTTTATTGTTGATGGAGCTGTGAAACGCTTGCTTTCTTTAAGAGCTTTTTTGGCATCTTTTCTGAACCATTCAAGGAATTTTATTAAAGCATTGCTTATAAAAGCTGACTTTTTAGAGGTTCCAAGATATTTATGCTTGAAATTAGCATTTTCAGCACAATATAAAAGGAAGCCCATTAAATCAGGAACTACAGCTTCAGCGCCTTCTGATTCAAGTAAATCTACAAGGTAGTTATTAGCTGATGGAAGGAACTTTACAAGGATTTCTCCAACAACACCAACTCTTGGCTTTTTAATGTCAAGGAGTTCAATTTCATCAAAATCCTTTATAATAGCACGACAGTTGCGTCTGTATTCACCCATGTGTACATTTTTTCTTGTAAGCTGTTCAATACATACTTTTTTCCATTTTTCATGAAGTGCATTTACAGAACCCGGAACTTTTTCATAAGGTCTGGTTCTATATACAACATTCATAAATATATCACCGTATTCAATCGCCATCATAGCTTTTTTAAGCATTGGAAGATTGTATTTAAAGCCTGAATTAGTTTCTAATCCCTGTGCGCTTAAAGAGATAACAGGAATATAAGATAATCCGGCTTTTGTAAGAGCTCTTCTTATAAATCCGATATAGTTTGAAGCTCTGCATCCACCACCGGTCTGTGTAATAATAATGGCAGTTTTGTGTAAATCGTATTTGCCGGATAAAACAGCATTCATAATCTGGCCGACTACCATAAGAGAAGGGTAGCAGGCATCATTATTAACATATTTAAGTCCGACATCTACAGAAGATTTATTATCATTATCAAGAACCTCAAAATTATATCCGCATGAATTAAGAGCAGGCTCTAACAAATCAAAATGAATAGGTGACATCTGAGGACAAAGAATAGTATAGTTCTTTCTCATTTCAGGTGTAAATTCTACTCTGTTAAATGCAGCAGATTCTATTTTTCTCTGGTAATGCTTCTTTTCTCTTACCTTAAGAGCAGCAATCAAAGAACGTATTCTGATTCTTGCGGCTCCAAGATTGTTTACCTCATCAATCTTAAGAACTGTATAAATCTTTCCTGCTTTTGTAAGAATATCATTAACAGCATCAGTTGTTACAGCATCAAGACCGCATCCAAAAGAGTTAAGCTGGATAAGGTCAAGATTATCATTAGTTTTTACATAACTTGCAGCTGCATATAATCTTGAATGATACATCCATTGGTCCATTACGATAAGTGGTCTGTCTACAGTTCCAAGGTGTGAAATACTGTCTTCGGTAAGAACCGCAATTCCGTAAGAGTTTATAAGCTCAGGAATACCGTGGTTGATTTCAGGGTCAACATGATATGGACGACCTGCAAGGACAATACCATGTTTTCCGGTTTCTTCAAGGTATTTAAGTACTTCTTCGCCTTTTTTATGCATATCTGTTCTTGACTGCATAAGTTCTTCCCAGGCATCATGAACTGCGGATTTAACTTCGTTAGCAGATATATAACTGAATTCCTCACAAAGTCTTTTTGCAAGGATGTCCTCATTTTCAAATGAGAGGAATGGATTTCTGAAATCTATATGCTCAGTCTTTAATTCTTCCACGTTGTTTTTAATATTTTCTGCATAAGAAGTAACAATAGGGCAGTTGTAGTGATTGTTGGTTTTGTCTATTTCTTTGTGTTCGTAAGGTACACAAGGATAGAAAATGAATTTAACACCCTGTTTTATAAGCCAGCTTATATGACCATGTGCCAGCTTGGCAGGATAACATTCAGATTCTGAAGGGATAGACTCTATACCAAGTTCATATATTTTTCTGTTTGACTGTGGAGACAACACAACACTATATCCAAGTTTGGTAAAGAATGTAAACCAGAATGGATAGTTTTCATACATATTAAGAACTCGTGGAATACCAACGATTCCTCTTGGAGCTTTATCCTCTGTTAACGGTTCATAGTCAAATAATCTATGAAGCTTGTAATCAAAAAGATTAGGCACTTTATCTTTGCTTTTTTCTTTACCGAGTCCACGTTCACAGCGGTTACCTGTTATAAACTGTCTGCCGCCTGAGAATTTGTTGATAGTGAGGTGACAGCTGTTTGTACATCCACGGCATCTTGTCATTGTTGTTTCAAATGTCAGCGCATTTATTTTATCAATTGACAGCATAGAAGATTCAGATATTCCGTCAAAACGCTCCCTTGCGATAAGAGCAGCACCAAAGGCACCCATTATACCTGCAATATCAGGACGGATTGCCTCTACACCTGTTATTTTTTCAAAACTTCTTAAAACGGCATCATTATAAAATGTTCCACCCTGAACAACGATGTGTTTACCTAAATCAGATGGATCTGAGATTTTGATAACCTTATATAACGCATTTTTTATTACAGAATAAGCAAGACCGGCAGAAATATCAGCAACTTCAGCACCTTCTTTCTGAGCCTGCTTAACCTTTGAATTCATAAATACAGTACATCTCGTTCCTAAATCTATAGGATGTTTAGCAAATAAAGCTTCTTTTGCAAAATCCTGTACAGAGAAGTTAAGTGATTTTGCAAATGTTTCAATAAATGAACCACAGCCTGAAGAACATGCTTCATTAAGCTGCACAGAATCTACTGTCTGGTTCTTTATTTTGATACATTTCATATCCTGACCACCGATATCTATAATACAGTCAACTTCAGGGTCAAAGAAAGCAGCAGCATAGAAATGTGAAACGGTTTCAACTTCACCATCATCAAGCATGAGAGCAGATTTAATAAGAGCTTCACCATAACCTGTAGAACATGACTGAACAATCTTAGCCTTAGGAGGAAGAAGAGAATAAATCTCCTTTATTGAGCGGATTGTTGTTGCAAGAGGTGAACCGTTATTACTTGAATAGAATGAATATAAAAGTTTGCCGTCTTCACCTACAAGTGCAACCTTAGTAGTTGTAGAACCGGCATCAATACCAAGATAACAGTTACCTTCATAGGTTGCTAAATCGGCAGTTTCAACATGATGTGAATTATGTCTTTTTGTGAAAGCATCATAATCATTCTGTGAAGCAAAAAGAGGTTCCATTCTTTCTACTTCAAAGTCAAGCTTAATCTTTCCCTGCAATTTTTTGATAATATCAGCAACAGGAACGCATACATCTTCCTTGTAATTCATAGCTGAACCTACAGCAGCAAAAAGATGAGAGTGGTCAGGTGCGATAATTTCGTCAGGTCCTAAGCTTAATGTTCTTATAAAAGCATTTTTTAATTCAGATAAGAAATGAAGAGGACCGCCTAAGAACGCAACATTTCCGCGGATTGGTTTTCCACAGGCAAGACCACTTATAGTCTGGTTTACTACGGCCTGGAAAATAGAAGCTGATAAATCTTCTTTAGTTGCACCTTCATTAATAAGTGGCTGGATGTCTGATTTTGCAAAAACACCACATCTGGCAGCTATAGGATATATTGATTTATAATTTTTGGCATACTCATTAAGACCTTTTGCATCTGTCTGCAAAAGAGTAGCCATTTGGTCGATAAATGAGCCTGTACCACCGGCACAGATACCGTTCATTCTCTGATCAATACCATTTGTGAAATATATTATCTTGGCATCTTCACCACCAAGTTCTATTGCTACATCGCATTGAGGCGCGTAATCCTGAAGTGCAGTAGAAACAGCAACAACCTCCTGGGTGAAAGGAACTTCAAGATGCTTTGCTAAAGTAAGTCCGCCTGAACCTGTGATTACAGGATGTATATTAAATTCACCAAGTTCTGCGACAGCCTTTTCAAGTAAAGTCTGAAGAGTTTCCTGAATATTGGCAAAATGTCTTTCGTAGTCAGAAAATACTATCTTGTTATTGTCATCAAGAATAGCTATTTTAACAGTAGTAGAGCCAATATCAATACCTAACTTATATGTATTCATAACTAACATAATCTCCCTTAAAGTAATAATGCAAAATAAATGACTAAAAAAATCAAAAGTCATTATTTGTCGTTTTTTGCAATCTGAATTATTATATTATGAAAAAATGAAAAATTCAACAAAATGGTATTTTTTTAATTATATAATAAGAAGATTTAGGTAAAATTTATATATATAAATAATTGTTTAATTGACAAAGACATATATTATTTTTATACTTCTATTGAAAGTTTGCGTGTTTTTGGCATCAGAAAGGAACTTGTTTAAAATATGAATTGGTTTAATAAATTAGAACGTAAATATGGAAAGTATGCAATCAGCAATTTGATGTATTATATAATAGTTCTTTATGTAATCGGATTTGTTGTTGATGTATTTTTCCCAACTGCATATGACGCATATTTATCATTAGAGTTTTCAAAAATATTACAGGGACAGGTGTGGAGGCTTGTAACATTTATTATTCAGCCGCCTTCAACCATTTTTATTTTTGTTTTCTTTGCATTGTATTTTTATTATATGATAGGCAGTGTGCTGGAAAGAATCTGGGGTGCTTTCAAATTTAACATATATTTTATTTCGGGAGTGCTTCTTAATATAATTGCAGCATTAATTATATATCTTGTATGGCATATAGATTTCAGCATGAGCACAAGCTATATTAACCTTGCATTGTTTATGGCATTTGCATTTGAACAGCCTGATATGGAGGTGCTTTTATTCTTTATAATTCCTATAAAGATAAAATGGCTTGGAATACTTGACGGAATCATATTTGCAATAACAATAATAGGCGGATTTTTGGTGCCTTTTATGCCGATGAGTGTATGGTATGGCTTTTATAGTGCCGGACTTTTGTCAGGAAGTGTTCTTGGATGTTATGTAAATGCAACAGCGGCACTTGTTTCTATGCTTAACTTTATAATATTCCTGATTATATTTAAAAAGGGACCTTCAAAGACACAGGAGCAGCGCAATTTTAATAAAGCCATGAAGACTGCGGCAAAGGCTAAGAAGAATAAAGAATCAGGATACGGAGCATATACATTTAACAGTGCTCCAACAGATAATTCAAAGAATGAAGCTGATAAGAGACCACAAAGATATAACAAGCTTTCAGGTGTAACTAAACATAGATGTGCAGTTTGTAACAGGACAGAAAATGATGGTGATGATTTAGTATTCAGATTCTGCTCAAAATGTGATGGTGCATATGAATATTGTCAGAATCATTTATATACTCACATACATGTTACAAAAAATTAAGTTAATCGTTAAAAATAATATATAAAGTTAAGACATTTGACGTAATATAGCTCTTTACTTGTATACTAAAAATGTGATATAGTTAATAGAAGTTGCTGATTTTATAAAATATAATCAGCTGACATGTTATGATTGATTTATTTATTGGAGGTTATGATGAAAAAAACTAAGGTTATTTGTACAATGGGACCTAATACTAATGACAGAGAACTTATTAAACAGCTTGCATTAAACGGTATGGATATTGCAAGATTTAATTTCTCACATGGAGATCATGAGGAACAGGCTGGAAGATTTGCGTTGGTTAAGAGTGTAAGAGAAGAGATTAATATTCCAATTGCAACATTGCTTGATACAAAGGGACCAGAAATAAGAACAGGTGATCTTAAAGATGATAAGAAGGTTCTTCTTGAAGAGGGACAGAGCTTCACACTTACAACAAGAGATGTTTTAGGAGATCAGAATATTGGTAAGATTACTTATGCAGGTCTTCCTGAAGATGTATCAGAAGGTAATACAATTCTTATAGATGACGGTCTTATTGAATTAAAGGTAGTAAAGGTTACTAATGGTACAGATATTGAATGTACAGTTGTTAACGGTGGTGAGCTTGGTTCAAGAAAAGGTGTTAATGTTCCTAATGTAAGCATTAAGCTTCCTGGAATTACAGACAAGGATAAGGACGATATTATATTTGGTATTGAGCAGGGATTTGATTTCATTGCAGCTTCATTTGTAAGAAATGCAGCATGTATTAAGGAAATTAAGGAACTTTTATGGTCTCATGATGCAGATATTCCTGTTATTGCAAAGATTGAAAATGCAGAAGGTATCGCTAATCTTGATGAAATTATTAAAGTTGCAGACGGTATCATGGTTGCCCGTGGTGATATGGGTGTTGAAATTCCAGCAGAGCAGGTTCCACATATTCAGAAAGAGATTATTAAGAAATGTAATGCTGCTTACAAGCCTGTTATTACAGCAACACAGATGCTTGATTCAATGATTCGTAATCCACGTCCTACAAGAGCTGAGGTTACTGATGTAGCTAATGCTATATATGACGGAACTGATGTTGTTATGTTATCAGGAGAAACAGCTAACGGTAAATATCCTCTTGAAGCTCTTAAGATGATGGTTAAGATTGCTGAGACAACAGAGCAGGATACAAAGGGTAAGTTTACAGAATATAGCAATATTCACAGTAAGAGAAGCATTTCAAGTGCTGTTTGTAACGCAGTATGCCAGACAGCTGATAACCTTAATGCTAAGGCTATCCTTTGTCCAACAATTTCAGGATTTACAGCAAGACTTACTTCTAAGTTAAAGCCTAATGCAGAGATTATCGGATGCTCACCTTATGATAATGTATTAAGAAAAATGCAGATTTACTGGGGAGTAAGACCACTTAAGAGTGCTACAGAAACTGCAACAGATAAGATTATCGAGCATGCTTTAGTTGTAACAGAGGATGCAGGATATATTGAAGAAGGAGATACAGTTGTTATATCAGCAGGTATTGCAACATCTTCAGCTGCAACTGCAAAGAGAGGTCTTACAAACACAATGAGAGTTGTTACATTATAATTTAAAATTTCAGGAATATGAATGAATATAATGAATGACTCAAAGAGTTTAAAAAAGATTGTTCTTAAAATAAGTATCTGGATTCCGGTTATACTGATGGGACTTGCTATTTTTGGCTTTTCAGGACAGAATGGTGAACAGTCAGGTGGTCTTAGTTCCAAAATAGCATCAATAATAGTTGATAGCGCTGATAAGGCTGGTATCATTGATATAGACGAAGCCGGAAAACAGATATTGATAGATAAAATGCAATATCCAATCAGAAAATGTGCTCATATGACAGAATACGCCATATTTGCCGCTCTGACATTTATTGCGTTGTACTATGATGGTATCAGAAAAAGAATGACATATATATTGGCTGTTATTATAGCTTTTCTGTTTGCATGTACGGATGAATTTCATCAGCTGTTTGTGCCGGGGAGAAGCGGACAGTTTACAGATGTATGTATTGATACCATTGGTGCATGTATAGGAATGCTTATAATTTTTCTAATCAGAAAAATTATATATTGCAGAAATAAAAAGTCTATGTTATCATAGCAGACAAGTTAATACAGATAATGCAATGAGGAAAACAAGTAAGAATATCTGAATGCAACAGAAAGTAACCGGCTGATGAGAGGTGCAGTAATAGGATATTCCGAATACATTTCGTAGCAGCGAACTGAACATGTTATAAACATTAAGTAGGGGAGACGTATTGTATACGTTATAATACTATATCTGAAACAGTACTTCACAAGAAGTTTATTGTATTCAGATACTAAGGCATTTAATGTGAGTTATATGCGAATTAAGGTGGTAACACGAAGTCAAGCTTTCGTCCTTAAACAGGACGAAAGCTTTTTTTGCGCGAGTAGCGATGAGAACTTATACTTAAACAGGACTGATGTGCTCGCACAATCAGAACTGTGTAAGTATAAGTTCGAGGAGCACCGCGACAGCACCAGAGCGAAGCGAATGGTGCGTGAGCAACTCGCAAAGAAAACGATGAGCGCCTGCGGGAAAATGATGAGAAAGGAAAAGGAGATTTTATAATGGAACTTTATGATGAATTAGTAGCAAGAGGCTTAATTGCACAGGTAACAGATGAGGCTGTTATTAAGGATCTTATTAATAACGGTAAAGCAACATTTTATATTGGATTCGACCCAACAGCAGACAGCCTTCATGTTGGACATTTTATGGCACTTTGCCTTATGAAGAGACTTCAGATGGCAGGCAACAGACCAATCGCATTAGTTGGTGGCGGTACAGGTATGATAGGAGATCCATCAGGCAGAAGTGATATGAGAAAAATGCTTACACCGGAGCAGATACAGCATAATGTTGATTGCTTTAAGAAGCAGATGGAAAAATTCATTGACTTTTCAGAGGGCAAGGCATTATTGGTAAACAATGCTGACTGGCTTTTAAAACTCAACTATGTTGATTTATTAAGAGAAGTAGGTGCATGCTTCTCAGTTAATAATATGCTTAGAGCTGAATGCTATAAGCAGCGTATGGAAAAAGGCTTAAGCTTCCTTGAATTCAACTATATGATAATGCAGTCATATGATTTCTATATGTTATACCAAAAATATGGCTGTAACCTTCAGTTTGGTGGAGATGATCAGTGGAGTAATATGCTTGGTGGTACTGAGCTTATCAGAAGAAAGCTTGGAAAAGATGCTTCGGCTATGACAATTACACTTCTTCTTAATTCAGAAGGCAAGAAGATGGGTAAGACAGCATCAGGTGCTGTATGGCTTGATCCTGAAAAGACATCACCATATGAATTCTACCAGTACTGGAGAAATGTTGATGATGCAGATGTACTTAAGTGCATAAGAATGCTTACATTCCTTCCACTTGAGGAAATAGATGCAATGTCATCATGGGAAGGTGCACAGCTTAATAAAGCAAAGGAAATTCTTGCATTTGAACTTACAAAGCTTGTTCATGGCGAGGAGGAAGCTAAAAAAGCAGAGAGCACAGCTAAATCAATATTCTCAGGACAGAATGCAGAAAATATGCCAAAGGTACAGCTTTCAGAAGATAAATTTACTGATGGCAAAATAGATATAATTTCACTTGTTTTTGAAACAGGTCTTGCTACATCAAAATCAGAAGCAAGAAGAGCAATAACACAGGGTGGAGTATCTGTTGACGGAGAAAAGGTTTCAGATATTACAACAACATTTGATATTTCAAAGTTTGAGAATGATGGACTTGTTGTAAAGAAAGGTAAGAAGTCATTTATAAGAGCTACAGTATAATTGTTTTTGTGGAGGTAGATGTTCGTTGAAGAAAAATAACATTTTACTTGTAAGGATAGTTACACTGTGCGCTATTATGCTTCTTGAGTTGCTGTTGCTTGTTTTTGCGGTTAAAGGAAGTCTGTTTGACAATATAATAAGACATCTTAATTATAATGCTGCCATGGATTATGCTAATTTAAATAATTTGTATTTTTACATGGGACTGGGAATTGTATATAAAATATTATTTTCTATAAACGTGATAAGCATAGTAACAGCAGTTATTTCCGTACTTTTAAGATATAGAAATGTAGGAACAATATCTAAGACTGCCAATATATTCGTGCTGATTACCGGCGTGTTTTTATTATTTGCAAGATTTATGGAGTCTTCCAAGTCTTTTCATAAATTTATAGACAAATTTTATATGGGAGCTTCGGTAAGTAATGATTTTGTTACAGCACAGCTTCTGGAAAGAATTCCGATAGTGTATATACTTATCGTTATTCTTTCCGTGCTTGGATTACTTGTTGTTAAGAGCAGCAATATTTCAAAACTAAAAGCTTATAACAATGAAAATAAAGATGTATATCCACTTATGGTTATTGGAATAATTGGAACTGTATCTGCAAATGTAATCAGAAATGTAATTGTGTATGTGCTTGCAAATGGAATGAGTGAGCAGGTACAGAGTGCCAATATGCTTCTGAATGACTTCTGTATTAATGATTTATTCATTTTAAGACAGCCGATGTGCATTTTTATTGCTGTAGCGGTAATTTTAATGCTCGTGTTATATAACAGATTGGACAAAAGGATTTATGGAGTAGTGTCAGTTGTGATTCCGGCAGTAATTGTGACTGTTGCCATGATGATTGCAATGTTTAATCCGCCGGCGCTTTTTGGATATCTTACATTTGATGAAAAGATATGTGATATTACAGAACAGGCATATAACGGATATATCTTAATGAATATAATTGCGGCTATAACAATAATTGCAGGAATGTTCTTTGCCTTTGTCAGAGAGATAAAAGCAAAAAAATGCCTGATGATATGTCTTATTAATGCCATAGCCTCAATTATACTTATTATTATTTCATCCTTTGCAGGTAATATAGCGGTAATGTATTATTCTTGCATAGCTGTTGATTTATTTACATTCGGTTATGTTGCTTATATCGGTATCCGCCATCATTGAGTAATTGGTGTAATATACAACAAAACCGGGTTTGGAACCGGAAGGCTTTTTAACTTCCTTTTTTAAAACATAATCAATTTCAACTTTTTCCTGATCTTTACCTTTGGAAAAATGAGCTGCGAGACTTGCAGCTTCTTCAAAGGTACGGTCAGGAATTTCTTTACCCATAGTTTTAACGATTACATGAGAACCGGGCATTTGCTTAGCATGAAACCACCAGTCGTTTCCTGATGCAAATTTAAATGTTAGTTCATCATTCTGGATATTATTCTTTCCTACATACATATCAAAGCCATCGGATGATATAAAATGCAATGGCTTGCTGTTTGTTTTTGTTTTATTGTTTTTTGTAAAATGCTTTATATATCCGGTCTGTGAAAGCTCTAACTTTAATTCCGAAAGGTCATTTTCAGTAGTTGCTATATCAAGAGCGTTAATAATAGACTCTAAGTATTGTATCTCTTCGGAAATTTCCACTATCAATCTTGAACCGGCTTCGTAGGTACGTTTTAATTTGTTATATCTTGCAAAATATTTGTTTGCATTCTGGATAGGGGTGAGTGTTTCATCCAGCGGAATAGTTATAGTTTCATTGGTGTAATAATTAAAAGCATCAAAGCTTTTTGCTTTTGGAGGTATATCATAACCGTAGGTATTGATTAATTCTCCATAAATTCTGTATTTGTCCTTTTTTTCAGTATCCTTCATCTGCTTTTCCTGAATATCAAGTTTCTTATACGAACGCTCAAGTGCGTTATTTATAATATGTCTTAAATCAGATGATTTCTGATGAATTCTTGTTGCGATTTCCTTTTTGCTGTAATAGTCCTTTATTACAGAGCTAATCGAATTATATTCTGTGCAGTTTTCATACATACTAAGCTTTAATGCTGAAAATTCAACAGGAACATTGTTTTCGAATATTATATTTGCAAAGAAATTCTTATTTTTTACGTTATCCATAAATAAATTAAAGATTGTGTAAATATGTGTTTCCTCAATCTCTGATAAGCAGTTTGCAGGCTTTGAGCCTTCTATTGAAGCTTCAAAGCATATTTCTTCGGCAATAACAGGACTTATTCCGGTGTATGTTGTGTAGAGAGCCTTAAATAAAGGCATAGGCTTTGAAAAGACATGGTTGCTGAATTCGTCTGCATTTGTGCTTAGTGGATTTAATTTATCTGCAACCTGTGGGATGAAATAAGGTCTTTGAGGTAAAACTTCACGGACAGAACTCATTTGTGCCGATACATGCTTTATACTGTCAAGGATTATATTATTGTCATCACAAAGAATTATGTTGCTGTGCTTGCCCATAAATTCGGCTATCAGGTGTTTTCTACATAAATCACCCATTTCATCAAGGTGCTCAATCTCAATATCAACAATTCTTTCAAGTCCCGGCTGGGTAATAGATATTATTCGACCGTTATTTATGTGCTTACGAAGAAACATGCAGAAATTAGGTGCTGTTATAGGACTTGGTTTATTGTCATCAGTCAGATATATAAGTGGAAGAGATGCATTTGCAGATATTATAAGTCTAAACTGACCCGATGGAGTTTTTATTGTAAGTAAAAGCTCATCATTTTCAGGTTCGGCGATTTTATAAATTCTTCCGCCATTTATTGTATTGTTAAGTTCATTTACTATATTTGAAACTACGATTCCGTCAAAAGCCATTGTTATCTCCATATAAAAATTATTTGTGAACAGTTTAGCACATAAAATCCGGCTTGTCTTGTGCTTTAGGATAAAAATTGATATACTGAATGTAAATTATTTTATATTTATCATTGGAGGACTATTATGATAAAAAGTATGACAGGCTTTGGAAGAAGCGAGATAGTAAGAGGACAAAGGAAAATTTCGGTAGAGATTAAGTCGGTTAATCATCGTTATTTAGAGGCAGGAATTAAGATGCCTAAAAAACTTAATATATTTGAATCAAGAATAAGAGAGCTTCTTAAAAAATATGCCCAGCGAGGAAAGATAGACATTTTTATTACATATGAAGACAATTCTGAAGATACTGTCAGTTTAAAATATAATCATGACACAGCTGTTGAATATATGAATATTTTCAATAAAATGTCCGAATTATTCAATATGAAAAATGATATAACAATAAGTGCATTGTCAAGATATCCTGAGGTTATAACAGCCCAGGAGGTTCAGGCTGATGAGGAAGAGCTATGGAACTTTATTGAAGAGGCAGTAAAGGAAGCCTGCGAGCAGTTTGTTCAGACAAGAATTAAAGAGGGCGAGAATTTAAGAAAAGACCTTCTTGGAAAACTTGACCATATGGAAGAGCTTGTTGAATTCATTGAAGTGAGAAGTCCTATGATAATGAAAGAGTACAGAACAAAGCTTGAAAATAAAGTTAAAGAACTCTTAGGAGCAACACCGATAGATGAAAACAGGATTGCCACAGAGGTTATAATTTATGCTGATAAAATATGCGTAGATGAGGAAACAGTAAGGTTAAGAAGTCATATTTCGCACGCTAAACAGTGCCTTATGGAAGATGGTGGAATCGGAAGAAAGATGGACTTTATAGCGCAGGAAATGAACAGAGAAGCTAATACAATTCTTTCAAAGGCAGATGATATAGAGATTTCCAATAAGGCGATAGACCTTAAAACTGAAATTGAAAAAGTAAGGGAACAGATACAGAATATAGAGTAAATACAAGCGGAAATATAGCAAAAATAACGGAAATAGAGAAAATTTGCTTGATTGTTTTAACTGCTTTATGTATAATAATTTGTACGCTTTATATTATGAGTAATTATATCTTTTGGAATATATGCAAAGCGTGTATGAAATGGAGATTGTTATGAAAGATAAAGGATTATTGCTTGTTATTTCCGGATTTTCCGGAACCGGCAAAGGTACAGTTGTAAAAAGACTTCTTGAGCTTCATGATGATTATGCATTATCAATTTCGGCAACCACACGTAAACCAAGAACAGGAGAGGTTGACGGAAGAGAATATTTCTTTAAATCCATTGATGAATTTAAGAGAATGATTGATAATGATGAACTTATAGAGTATGCACAGTATGTCAATAATTATTATGGAACACCTAAGAGTTATGTTGAGCAGATGCTTAACGAAGGCAAGAATGTTATTCTTGAAATAGAAATACAGGGTGCTCTTAATATTAAGAAAATGTATCCTGATGCAGTTCTTATGTTTTTAATTCCACCTGATGCAGATGAGCTGGAGAAAAGATTAAGAGGACGCAACACAGAGGATGAAGACACTATTTTAGCAAGACTCTCAAGAGCTTCAGAGGAAGCAGAGGGTGTTGAAAATTATGACTACATAATTGTCAATGATGAGGTAGATAAGTGTGTAGATACCATAAATAAGATAGTGCTTAGCAACAAATGCAATGCATCAAGAAGTTTTGAATTAATTAATAATATCAGAGAAGAATTGAAAAAGTATTCGAAAGGAGAAATATAATGATACATCCATCGTATTCAGAATTAATGGCAGTAGTTAACAGTGAGGTTGAAGAGGGAGAACAGCCATTAGTACAGAGCAGATATTCAATCGTAAAGGCTACAGCTAACAGAGCAAAAGAAATTATAGATGCAAGAGCTGTTGAAGAAAAGATAAAGAAGCTCCGTGTTGAAAATACTTCAAGCGGAAAGTCTGATGATAAAGACAAAGATAAGAAAGAAGAAAAGAAGATTTCTAAGGAAGATTCAAAGAAGCTTCAGATAGGAACTCCTCTTATAGATAACGCTGACAATATGAAGCCTTTATCAATCGCAGTTGAAGAGCTTTATGAAGGCAAAATCAAAATCTTAGGAAATGATGACGAAAGCCAGACATTATAATTATGAGTAATTCTTATAACGAAGAAAATAAAAAAATCCTATGTGATTATTCGGATAAATGCGGATGTTGTGCTTATGCAGGCATGAAGTATGATAATGAACTTAATATCAAGCAGAAGCATATAGAAGAATTATTTGCAGATTTGTGCAGACCTGAATATATCATAGGAATGTACAGACCGGTGTATTATCGTAATAAAGTGCATGCAGTGCTTGGTAAGAACCGTAACGGTGAGATTATATCAGGTACATATCAGGAAGGAACACATAATATTGTTAATATTAAAGAATGCCTGATTGAAGACAAACAGTGCGATAAGATAATACAGTCTGTAAAGAAAATTATGAAATCCTTTAAATATGAACCTTTTGATGAAGATTCACACAGAGGTTTTATAAGACACATTCTTGTCAGAAAAGGTTTTTCAACCAAAGAAATAATGCTTGTTTTAATTACATCGGAGATTAATTTTCCATCTAAGAATAATTTCCTTAAAGCATTACTTGAGCTTCATCCGGAGATAACAACTGTTGTACAGAATATCAATGCGATGAATACAAGCATGGTGCTTGGAACCAGGAATAAGACTCTTTTTGGAAAAGGATATATCGAGGATGTTTTATGTGGTATCAGATTCAGAATAGGACCTTCTTCGTTTTACCAGATTAATCCGCAGCAGACAGAGAAGTTATATAAGGCAGCTATTAAGATGGCGGCTCTTAATAAGAATGATGTTTTGGTTGATGCTTATTGTGGAATAGGAACAATCGGTCTTGCGTGTGCAGCTCATGTAAAAAATGTTATTGGTGTTGAACTTAATCAGGATGCGGTAAAAGATGCAGAAGTTAATGCAAAGCTTAATAATATTAATAATATAAGATTTGTAAATGCAGATGCCGGAGATTTTCTGATTGAATATTCAAAGAATAAAAAAGCAGATGTTGTAATAATGGATCCACCTCGTAGTGGCAGCACAGAGGAATTTTTGACATCCTTAATTGATATAAGACCTGGTCGAATTGTATATATATCATGCAATCCTGATACACAGAGAAGAGATATAGAGCTTCTTATAAAGGCCGGATACAAGTTAAAGGAATGCAGACCATTTGATATGTTCCCACATACAGATGATATAGAAAATATATGTCTTTTGACATTATAGATTTTAATTATGTTTTTAAGATGCCGGATATGTACTTTATTGTACATATTTAGCATCTTTTTTGATGATATTTATTTTTTGTTTAGTTTTATTTTATCTTTATTTTTAAATAAGACGTGTTATTTGAAATAAAATATGTTAAAATTAATTGATTATGTGAAATTTTAAATAGGAATAATATGGAGTTTAATTTATGAAAATAATGTTTATTTCACTTGGTTGTGATAAAAATCTTGTTGATACCGAGAATATGCTTGGTATTCTTAAAAATAAAAATTTTGAATTTACAGATGATGAAAATCAGGCTGATGTCATTGTTGTAAATACATGCTGTTTTATAAATGATGCCAAGCAGGAGAGTATTAATACGATTCTTGAGATGGCAGAACATAAGAAGGATGGATTATGTAAGGCACTTATTGTTACAGGCTGCCTTGCACACAGATATAAGGATGAAATTATCAAGGAAATACCTGAGGTTGATGCATTGCTTGGAACTTCATCATACGATAAGATAGCGGAAGTTATTGTATCAGTACTTGAAGGAAAAGGATATAATTGTATTGAAGATGCCGACAGACTTCCTGTTGTTGAAGCACAGAGAGTTGTTACAACAGCCGGATATTTTGAATATCTTAAGATTGCAGAAGGCTGTGATAAGCATTGTACATATTGTATTATTCCTAAGGTCAGAGGTAATTACAGAAGCTATCCGATTGAATATCTTGTAAAGCAGGCAGGAAAGCTTGTTGAAGATGGGGCAAAGGAACTTATTTTAGTTGCCCAGGAGACAACTTTGTATGGAGTTGATTTATACGGAAAGAAGTCATTACCTTTGTTATTACATGAACTTGCTAAGATAGACGGCCTTGAATGGATAAGGATATTATACTGTTACCCGGAGGAGGTTGATGATGAGCTTATAGCAGCCATAAAAAATGAGCCTAAGGTATGTCATTACCTTGATATGCCTATACAGCATGCAAGTGATAATGTGCTTAAACGAATGGGACGTCGTACAAATCAGAAAGAATTAAAAGATATTATATCGAAGCTAAGAAACGAAATACCTGATATAGCTTTAAGAACAACATTGATAACAGGATTCCCGGGTGAAACAGAAGACGATTTTGAAGAACTTATGGATTTTGTTGATGAAATGGAATTTGACAGATTAGGCGTATTTACATATTCAAAGGAAGAAGATACACCTGCTGCAACAATGGATAACCAGATTGATGAGGCAGTTAAAGAAAGCAGAAGAGATGAGGTTATGCAGCTTCAGCAGGAAATATCATGTGATAAATCAGCACAGATGGTAGGAAAATGTATCGATGTAATGATTGAGGGCTATATCCCTGAGGACGATACATACGTTGGAAGATCTTACAAGGATGCTCCTAATGTAGATGGATACGTATTTGTAAATGCAGACAGACAGCTTATGTCAGGCACAATAGTAAATGTCTGTATAACAGGTTCTACGGAATATGATCTGATAGGAAATATTAACGAAGATTAATAACAGCGTGCGCGCAGAAATGAGGCTTAGTATGAATTTACCTAACAAACTTACAATTTTAAGAACTATAATGATTCCTTTCTTTTTAGTGTTTTTATATCTTCCACAGCTTGGAATGACCGGTAATATATTGGCAGCTGTGATATTTATTGCAGCAAGTCTTACAGATTTACTTGACGGTAAGATTGCAAGAAAATATAATCTTGTAACTAATTTTGGAAAGTTTATGGATCCTCTTGCGGATAAGCTTCTTGTCTGCTCTGCACTTATTGCATTGGTAGATATAGGAAGAATTGCAGGCTGGGTAGTTATTATAATAATTGCAAGAGAATTTATAATAAGTGGTTTCAGACTTATTGCTTCGGATAATGGTGTTGTAATTGCAGCAAGTTACTGGGGAAAATTTAAAACAACATTTCAGATGATAATGATTATTGTACTGATTCTTAACCTTAATATTCCATTTATTTCAATAGTGGAGCAGGTGCTTATTTACATATCATTGGCATTGACAATAATTTCTCTTCTTGATTACATTATAAAAAATTATAAAGTATTTTTAGAGGGAACATCAAAATAAATTAAATGTATTATAGAAAAGAGGCTTTAAATAATGGGACTTGAAGAATTTCTTGAAGGAAGAGAAGTTAAAGCTGTTGAACTTTTAAAAAAGAATAACATTATAATAACAACCGCTGAGTCATGTACAGGTGGACTTATTGCTGCTTCAATAGTAAATGTAAGTGGGGCTTCTAATATCTTTAAACAGGGCTTTATAACATATTCTGATGAGACAAAGGAAAGTCTTATTGGAGTTTCAAAAGATATTATTGATAAATATAAAGCTGTAAGTGATAAGACCGCAGCGGCTATGGCTGAGTGTGCTGCCAGAAAGGCTGATTCACAGATGGCAGTTTCTGTTACAGGAGTTGCAGGTCCTTCAATGGAAGACGGAAAACCAGTTGGACTTGTATATGTAGGTCTGTATTATAATGGCAATACATATGTAAGTGAAAATAATTTCAAGGGTGATAGAAAGGCTGTAAGATATCAGGCGGTTAAAAAGGCTTTCGATATGATTATAGATACATTGTCAGCTTAGATGTAAAAAATATTAAAATAGGGTATTGTCAATAATTAAATAATATATGACACTATACCTTTAATATGTATAATACACTTTACAAAATAAATAAATTGTGATAATATATAAAATATTCCAGTAAAGTTTTAATATGCATATGATTCGAACAAATATTCGCAAAAGTGTTGACAACAAATCAAAAATATAATACTATATAGAAAACGAACAGATGTTCATTATAAGGAGAATGTATAATGGTTAATGAAGATAAGATGAAAGCATTGGATGCTGCTATTTTTAATATTGAGAAACAGTTTGGTAAGGGTTCTGTAATGAAACTTGGTGAATCTAATGCTAATCTTAATGTTGAATGTATTCCTACAGGTTCTTTAAGTCTTGATATAGCTTTAGGAATGGGAGGAGTACCAAAGGGAAGAGTTGTAGAGATATATGGTCCTGAATCAAGTGGTAAGACAACAGTAGCACTTCATATGGTTGCTGAAGTTCAGAAGAGAGGCGGAATTGCAGGATTTATAGATGCAGAGCATGCGCTAGATCCTGTTTATGCTAAGAATATAGGTGTAGATATTGATAATTTATACATATCACAGCCGGATAGTGGAGAACAGGCACTTGAGATAACAGAGACAATGGTACGTTCCGGAGCAATTGATATTGTAATAGTCGATTCAGTTGCTGCATTGGTTCCTAAGGCAGAGATAGATGGTGATATGGGAGATTCACATGTTGGACTTCAGGCAAGACTTATGTCACAGGCTTTAAGAAAGCTTACACCTGTTGTAAGCAAGAATAATTGTGTTGTTATATTCATTAATCAGCTTCGTGAGAAAGTAGGGGTTATGTTTGGCAATCCTGAGACAACTACAGGTGGTCGTGCTCTTAAGTTCTACGCTTCTGTAAGACTTGATGTAAGAAGAATAGAAACTCTTAAGCAGGGCGGAGAAGTTATCGGTAACAGAACAAGAGTTAAAGTTGTAAAGAATAAGATTGCACCACCATTTAAAGAGGCAGAATTCGACATTATGTTTGGTAAGGGTATCTCTGCTGAAGGTGATTTACTTGATCTGGCATCAAATGTTGGAATTGTCCAGAAGAGCGGTGCATGGTTTGCATATGATAATAATAAGATTGGACAGGGAAGAGAGAATGCTAAGCAGTTCCTTGCTGACAATCCGGAAATCAGAGATGAGATTGATAAGAAAGTCAGAGCTCATTTTGGAATAGGTGTATCAAAGGATGAAGAAGAACAGCAGGATGCAGATACATCTAAGAAGACAACTAAGGCTGCTAAGAAGAAAGAAGAAACAGAATAATATGAGTTTAATGAATGATGATGATTTTGAATTAGAGATTACATCAATCAAAGAGATTTCAGGTAAACGCAGGCTGATATATATTAATTATGAGCCTGCGTTTGCTCTTTATATATCCGAAATTAAGAGGTTTTCGATAAAGCAGGACAGTATACTGGATAAAGCGGATTATTCTACAATTGTTAATGATATTTTGTGTAAACGTGCAAGAATATGGGCAATGGCTCTGCTTAAATCAAGAGATTATTCGGAAAGCGGACTTGAAAAGAAGCTTAAGGAAAGCTGGTACCCACAAGAAGCAATCGAAAACGCAATAGATTATGTGAAGTCTTACGGATATATTGATGATAATAGATATGCTGCCAACTATATATTTTATCATGCCACATCCAAGTCAAGAAAACAGATTGAGAGTTTGTTATATCAGAAGGGGATTCCTGCGGATATTGTTGAAAGTGAATGTGAGAATTACTATAGTGACAATGATGATGTGGAATTAAAACAGGCTATAAAGCTTCTTAACAAAAAGCTTTTGAATAAAGATAAAGATTATGAAAATATTTCTAAAGCCAAGGCATACCTGTATAGAAAAGGATTTAATATTGATATAATTAATAAGGCGGTTTTAATGTTAGAAAATTAATATTTTTGTCGTACAAAAGTGCGTATAAGCAAGGGTTTACCTTGACATTATGTGAATTTAAGTATAATATTAGATTGTTGTATGTTTGTACAATGAAAACTTAATAAGGAGGTGCTCCTGTGTCGTCAATTGTTATTGCAATTATTTCAGTTATTGCTACATTAGTGATAGCCGCACCTGTTACATGGCTTTTGGCTTCTAAAGCTATCAATAAAAGCAACGATGCTAAGATTGGTAATGCTAATGAAAGAGCCAGAGAGATAATAGATGATGCATTAAAGACAGCTGAGACAAAGAAGAAGGAAGCACTCTTGGAAGTAAAAGAAGAGTCATTAAAAACTAAGAATGAACTTGAAAAAGAAACCAAGGAGAGACGTGCAGAACTTCAAAGATATGAGCGTCGTGTTCTTGCTAAAGAGGAAACTCTTGACAAGAAAACAGAAGCTGTTGAGAAACGCGACTTGAACATCACCAAGAAGGAAGAAGAACTTGGTAAGATGAAGCATAAGATTGAAGAACTTGAACAGAAGAGACAACAGGAACTCGAAAGAATCTCAGGATTAACCTCCGAACAGGCAAAAGAATATCTATTAAAGACTGTTGAAGACGAAGTTAAACATGATACTGCTGTAATGATTAAAACATTAGAAAGCAGAGCTAAGGAAGAAGCTGATAAGAAAGCTAAGGAGTACGTTGTATCTGCGATACAAAGATGCGCTGCAGACCATGTTGCAGAAACAACAATATCAGTAGTTCAGCTTCCGAATGATGAAATGAAAGGTCGTATAATTGGTAGAGAGGGACGTAACATAAGAACTCTTGAAACATTAACTGGTGTGGAACTTATAATTGATGATACACCAGAGGCTGTAGTTTTATCAGGTTTTGATCCGGTAAGAAGAGAAGTTGCAAGAATTGCTCTTGAGAAACTTATTCTTGACGGTAGAATCCATCCAGCAAGAATTGAAGAGATGGTAGAAAAGGCTCAGAAAGAAGTAGAAGTATTAATTAAAGAAGAAGGTGAAGCTGCAACCCTTGAGGTTGGTGTTCATGGAATTCATCCTGAACTTGTAAGACTTTTAGGTAAGTTAAGATTCAGAACAAGCTATGGACAGAATGTTTTGAAACATTCTATTGAAGTTGCACAGCTCTCAGGCTTATTAGCAGGAGAATTAGGACTTGATGTAAAGCTTGCTAAGAGAGCAGGTTTATTACATGATATTGGTAAAGCTGTGGATCATGAGATGGAAGGTTCACATATCCAGCTTGGTGTAGATTTATGTAAGAGATATAAAGAATCTGCAATTGTAATTAATGCTGTAGAGGCACATCATGGCGACGTTGAACCAGAAAGCTTAATAGCTTGTATTGTACAGGCTGCTGATACAATTTCAGCTGCAAGACCTGGAGCAAGAAGAGAAACGTTAGAAACTTATACAAACAGACTGAAACAATTAGAAGATATTACCAATTCCTTTAAGGGAGTTGAAAAATCCTTTGCCATTCAAGCAGGTAGAGAAGTTCGAGTTATGGTAGTCCCTGAAGTCGTAAGCGATTCAGATATGGTACTTATGGCAAGAGACATTTCAAAGCAGATTGAAGAGCAGATGGAATACCCAGGACAGATTAAAGTCAGCATAATAAGGGAATCCAGAGCTGTAGATTATGCTAAGTAAATATTCCTGACTTTGATAGGAAACATATTAACTGTGAAATATCGTTGTATTATTTATAATACCGGTGATATTTCACAGTTTTTTCTTTTTTTATGAGAATTCCTAATTATTTTAATTCAGACCTGATAAAAAGCGGTTGTTTTTATAAAATTAGTGAAAATGACGGACAAACTTAATAATATTAGTTTATAAAATAAATAACTTCAAAAAAATAATCTAATGCTTGCATTTACATAATAATCATAGTATTATGTTTAAGGTTTATAAAAATTGACTTTTTAGGAGGAAATATTATGCAGTACAGCGAAATGAGCAAAGAAGAGTTACTTACATTGAAGAGTGAACTGGACAAGCAGTATTCAGAAGCTAAGGCAAAGGGTTTAAGTCTTGATATGTCAAGAGGAAAGCCATCAGCAACACAGCTTAATGTTTCAATGGGATTGTTGGATGTAATCAACAGTGAGTCTGATTTAAAATCTTCAGACGGAACAGATTGCAGAAACTATGGAGTACTTGATGGAATTCCAGAAGCTAAGAAACTCATGGCTGACATGATGGGAACATCTCCTGAAAATGTTATTATATATGGTAATGCAAGTCTTAATATTATGTATGATCAGGTATCAAGAGCATACACACATGGTATTTTAGGAAATACTCCATGGTGCAAGCTTGATAAGGTTAAATTCCTCTGTCCTGTACCTGGATATGACAGACATTTTGCTATTACAGAAAGATTTGGAATAGAAATGATTAATATTCCAATGAGCGAATCAGGTCCTGATATGGATATGGTAGAGCAGTATGTTAATAATGATGAGAGCGTTAAGGGTATATGGTGTGTTCCTAAATATTCTAATCCACAGGGCTTTACTTACTCAGATGAAACTGTAAAGAGATTTGCAGCATTGAAGCCGGCAGCAAAGGATTTCAGAATTTTCTGGGATAATGCTTATGTAATACATCATCTTTACGAAGATAAGCAGGATGAAATTCTTGATATAATATCAGAATGCGAAAAAGCAGGAAATCCTGATATGGTATTTGAATTTGCTTCAACATCTAAGGTCAGCTTCCCTGGTTCAGGAATTGCTGCATTAGCTTCATCTAAGGCTAATGTTGAAGATATTAAGAAACAGCTTACAATTCAGACTATAGGACATGATAAGATAAATCAGTTAAGACATGTTAAGTATTTTAAAGATATTAACGGTCTGAAGGCTCATATGATGAAACATGCACAGCAGATGAGACCAAAATTTGAAGCAGTACTTGAAGTACTTGACAAAGAGCTTAGCGGACTTGGCATTGGTTCATGGTATGCACCAAGAGGCGGATACTTTATTTCATTTGATGCTATGGAAGGCTGCGCAAAGAATATTGTTGCAAAATGCAAAGAAGCAGGAGTTAAGCTTACAAATGCAGGTGCAACATTCCCATATGGAAAAGATCCAAAAGACAGCAATATAAGAATTGCCCCTTCATTCCCTACACCGGAGGAAATGGAGCAGGCTGCCGATTTATTCGTTCTTTGTGTAAAGCTTGTAAGTGTTGAAAAAATACTTGAAAATAAATAAGTAAATAATATACAATTATAAAAGGACTGTTACAGGTGTTGTAATAGTCCTTTTACTGCAAATTTGTCTAATTGGAGGTTTTTATGGCTAAGATAGGTTTTATTGGTATGGGAAATATGGGATATGCAATGTTAAAAGGAGCATTATCTGTTTATGCACCATCAGATATAATATTTACATGTCCTGATGTAGAAAAATGTAAAAGAATCAGTGCAGAAACAGGTGTAAGATACGCAGAAAGCAATGCGGAATGTGCGAATAACGCAAAATATGTAGTGCTGGCAGTAAAACCTCAGGTATATTCTGCTGTATTAAAAAATATTCATCATGTTGTAACTGATGAAAGTGTAATAATATCTATTGCGCCGGGAATATCAATTAAAAGTGTTGCAGACACATTTGAGTGTAATGTAAGAGTTGTCAGGGCAATGCCTAATACACCGGCACTTATTGGAGAGGGCATGACGGGCGTATCAATGGATAATTTTGAATTTTCATTTGATGAAAGAGATATTATAGATACATTTTTTAATTCATTCGGAAAAGTTGTATATATTGACGAAAAACAGATGGATGGAATAGTTTGTGCAAGCGGAAGTTCACCTGCATATGTTTATATGTTTATTGAGGCACTTGCAGACAGTGTTGTTAAATATGGTATTAAGAGAGATGATGCCTATAAATTGGTTGCCCAGACTGTACTTGGTTCAGCTAAAATGGTGCTTGAAACATCAGAGCATCCAGCACAGTTAAAGGATAAAGTGTGCTCACCCGGAGGTACAACAATACAGGGAGTAGCAGCATTAGAGGAAAATGGTTTCAGAAATGCTTTAATTAAAGCAACTGATGCATGCTATAAAAAATGTACAGAAATTAAATAAGCAGATATATAATAAATAAGTAGATAAATAAGATAATAAGAGGATTTATGGAACATATAAAAAGAGTTGACAGGATTTTACAATATTCAGGTTCAATGCTGGATATGTATAAGGATATAATCGAAACGCCTGATGGAAATATAGCTGAATGGGATTACATTGAACATAAAGGAGCAGCTGCGGTTGTACCGGTGCTTGATGACGGAAGTATATTAATGGTCAGACAGTTCAGGGATTCAGTAGACAGAGAAACACTTGAAATACCGGCAGGAGGGCTTAATGGCTGGTCTGAACCGACAATAGAGGCTGCTGCCAGAGAGTTGGAAGAGGAGACCGGATACAGATCTGATAATCTTACAAAGCTTATTTCGATTGTAACGGCGATTGCGTTCTGTAATGAAGTCATAGATGTGTATGTTGCACAGAATCTGGTTAAAACCAAACAGAACCTTGATGAAGATGAATACATAGATGTTGAGGCATATACACTTTCTGAACTTAAGGATAAAATTTTTTCGGGCGAAATACAGGATTCAAAGACTGTATCGGCTATATTGGCATATGAAAGTTATCGAAACGAAAAAATAAAAAAAGAATTATTATAGTTTTTAATGATATTAATAATGTTAATATTGTTTGCATATATTTTTAATCAGATATGTTTGTCTTAAAATCAGGTTTATATTAAGGCAGCATATAAAAATTAAAATATGCAGGTGATATTATGGGATTTAAAAGAACAATTATAGAATTTTTAGATAAGGATAAATACTATCTTCTTATTCTTGCAGGAATTATATTTGGAGCAGTTTATATCAATTATATTTATTCGGGAACAATTAATAATACTGATGGATTATCAGACATTGGAAAGATTTCCGGAATATCAATAGATGGCAGACTGTTATGGAAATATATATTTGTGAAAAGAATTAAAGATGTGTTTATCCTTTTTTTATTGAGCTGCACAACATTTGCAATGATGTCAATATGCCTTTATATGGTTTATACAGGACTGTGTATGGGGATAGTATTCTGCACGACACTGATAAGTTCAGGGATAAACGCAGTTGCGATATTTATGGCAATGTTTATGCCACATTATATAATGTATATTGCCGCTGTGGTTCTTATGATAAAATACATTTCTAAAAAGAATACAAACATAAGAAAAACAGCGGCATATTTTGTGCTTATATTAATAATTGTTACAATAGGGACAATGCTTGAAGCATTTGTTAATCCGGTTATTATGAAAAGCGTATTAAACCAGTTCAGCTATATCTAACAATAACTTTTCAGATTCATCCCATCCAAGGCAAGGGTCTGTAATAGATTTTCCATAAACACCATCACCGATTTCCTGGCTTCCGGGTTCAATGTAACTTTCGACCATAACACCTTTAACAAGGCTCTTTACATCTTTTGAGTGTTTGCAGCTATGTAATACCTCTTTAACGATACGTACCTGCTCACTATATACTTTTCCGGAATTGCTGTGGTTTGCATCAATTATAACAGCAGGATTTAATAAATCGCGTTCCTGATACATATCATATAATCTTATAAGGTCTTCGTAGTGGTAGTTAGGAATGTTCTGTCCATGTTTATTCACAGCACCTCTTAAGATAGTGTGTGTTAAAGGATTACCTGGAGTGTTAACTTCCCAGCTTCTATAAATAAATGTCTGTTTTGCCTGTGCAGCAGTAACAGAGTTAAGCATAACAGAATAGTCACCACTTGTAGGATTCTTCATTCCTGTAGGAACATCAATTCCGCTTACGGTAAGTCTGTGCTGCTGATCCTCTACAGAACGGGCACCGACAGCTATGTATGATAATACATCTGACAGATACCAGTAATTTTCAGGGTAAAGCATTTCGTCAGCCGGCATAAGCTCAGCTTCTTTCATGACATCTATATGCATTTTTCTTATGGCAATAAGACCTGCAAGAAGGTCAGGTTTTTTCTCAGGGTCAGGCTGATGAAGCATTCCTTTATATCCTGTACCTGTTGTTCTTGGTTTGTTTGTATAAACACGAGGAATAACAATAACCTTATCTTTGATTTTTTCCTGTACTTTCTTTAATCTTGTAACGTAGTCAAGTACAGCAACTTCATTATCAGCAGAGCAAGGTCCGATTATTGCTATAAATTTATCTGACTTACCTGTAAAAACATCTTTAATCTCTTCATCACATTTCTTTTTTATTTCCATAATCTGTTCCGGAACAGGGAATTCTTCCTTTACTTCATGAGGAGTCGGAAGCTTTCTTACAAATTCAAAACTCATATATAAACCACCTTTCGTACTAATCTTAAGGATTATAGCATATTTCCCTTTAATAACCAACAAAAAATTAAAAACTGTGATATACTATAATTAAATATTTCGTATAGGATGACAAAAGCATTTTTTTGCAGGAAATGAGTTATAATTTTATTAATCGGGAAAAAGGAGGTAATCTTGTAATATGAGAATGTATGATATTATCATGAAGAAACGTAATGGAGAGAGCCTTTCCAAAGATGAAATTGAATATTTTGTAAATGGATATTGCAGTGGGGAAATACCGGACTATCAGGCATCGGCACTTCTTATGGCTATATATTTTAAAAAGATGAATAAAGAAGAAACATTTAATCTTACAATGGCAATGGAAAGAAGCGGTGATGAACTTGATTTGTCGGGAATTTCGGGAATAAAGGTGGATAAGCATAGCACAGGTGGCGTTGGTGATAAGACTACACTTGTGGTAGCGCCGATGGTTGCTGCGGCAGGTGTTAAGATAGCCAAAATGAGCGGAAGAGGACTTGGACATACAGGAGGAACAATTGATAAATTAGAAAGCTTTAAAGGATTTTCAACAGCTCTTTCTGAAGAAGAATTTATTAAACAGGTAAATGATTTAAATATTGCAATAACAGGACAGACGGGAAATCTTGCACCTGCGGATAAGAAAATATATGCGCTGAGGGATGTAACTGCAACCGTTGAAAATATTTCGCTTATTGCTTCAAGCATTATGAGCAAAAAGCTTGCATCGGGAGCAGACAGAATTGTCCTTGATGTCAAGACCGGAAGTGGTGCATTCATGAAAAATGAGGATGATGCATTTGCACTGGCTAAGGAAATGGTTGACATAGGTACTGCGGCGGGAAGAAAAACAATAGCTGTAGTTACAGCGATGGACCAGCCGCTGGGAAAGGCTGTAGGAAATGCGTTAGAGGTTAAAGAAGCGATAGATACGCTTAATGGGGAAGGACCTTCAGATTTGCATGAATTATGTCTTGTGTTAGGAACATATATGCTTTTGGCTGCACGCCCTGAACTTAGTGAAAATGAGGCGAGAGCACAGCTTGAGGAAGTGATAAAAAATAAAAAAGCTTTGGAAATGCTTGCCAGAATGGTAGAGGCACAGGGAGGAAATAAATCCGAGGTGTATGATTATTCAACATTGCCTGCTGCCAAGATTGTAAAAGAAGTATTTGCTGATACAGATGCTAAATATGTGAAAAGGATACATTCAGACGAAATAGGCAGAGCATCCATGATACTTGGTGGTGGCAGAAATAAAAAGGGAGATTCTGTTGATTTGTCTGTTGGCATTATTCTAAATAAGAAAATAGGAGATTGCGTTAATGACAATGAACCTATAGCATTTATTCATGGCAATGATGAAAGGCTGGTAAAAGAGGCAGAAAAGGTTATTGCTGATGCTTATGAGTATACGGATGATTCAAGCAAAATATGTAAAAGCAGTTTGATAAAGGGCGTTATTAAATAAATCTATATGATGTTGTAAAAATGTGCAAAATATGATAATATATGTTCATGTGCAGTGTTGTCATGATACTTATACATTGTGCGGAAATAAGTATTATATGGAAAGGAAGATTACAATGGAAGTAAGACAGGGCGCTAACGCAAGAGATGTGAAAGGCTATGACACAGATAGATTAAGAAATGATTTCCTTATTCAGAATCTTTTTCCTGATGATGAAATTAAACTTATCTACAGCCAGATTGACAGAATTATAGTAGGTGGGGTTAAGCCTATTAATAAGACTCTTACACTTGAAGCAGGAGCAGAGCTTAAGGCAGCATATTTCCTTGAAAGAAGAGAAATGGGAATTATGAATGTCGGCGGTAATGGTTCAGTTATTGTTGATGGTAAAGAATATAAGTTTAAGTATAGAGATGGTTTATACATAGGTATGGGAGCTAAGGATATCAAGTTTACATCTGAAGATCCTTCAAAGCCAGCTAAGTTCTATCTTAACAGTACACCAGCACATAAGACATATCCTACAGTATTTATTGATCCTGAGAAGGATATTAAAGAAGAGAACAAGCTTGAGCTTGGTTCACAGGAAGGTGCTAACCACAGACTTAACAGAAAGTACATTTTACCTGGACAGGTTGAAACATGTCAGCTTGAAATGGGTATTACAACAATGTACCCAGGTAGTGTATGGAATACAATGCCATGTCATACACATGACAGAAGAATGGAAGTTTACTTCTATTTTGAAATTCCAGAAGATGATGTTGTTTTCCATTACATGGGAGAACCAACAGAAACACGTCATATCATTATGAGAAGTGAAGAAGCAGTTATTTCGCCAAGCTGGTCAATTCATTCAGCTTCAGCTACACATGCATATGCATTTGTATGGGGAATGGCTGGAGAAAATCAGGACTTCGATGATATGGACTGGGTTGATATGAAGGATCTTAGATAATTCTTTAATATCAAAGGTATTCGTTAGTTATTCATTATAAGAAATGGTATCCAGAAATGGATTTCATTTATAAACAAAACTAGAAAAGGAGATTTTAAAATGTCAGTTAATTTTTCACTTGAAGGCAAAGTTGCTTTAGTTACAGGTGCATCTTACGGTATTGGTTTTGCTATCGCTTCAGGCATGGCTAAAGCCGGTGCAACAATCGTTTTCAACGATATTAAGCAGGAACTTGTAGATAAGGGTCTTGCTGCATATAAGGAAGCTGGAATTGATGCTCATGGTTATGTATGTGACGTAACAAACGAAGAGCAGGTTAATGCAATGGTTGCACAGATTGCTAAGGATGTAGCTCCTATTGATATCCTTGTTAACAACGCAGGTATCATTAAGAGAATCCCAATGTGCGATATGACAGCAGAGCAGTTCAGACAGGTTATCGATGTTGACCTTAACGCTCCATTCATCGTATCAAAGGCAGTTATTCCTTCAATGATCGAAAGAGGTCATGGTAAGATTATCAACATCTGTTCTATGATGTCAGAATTAGGACGTGAGACAGTTTCAGCTTACGCTGCAGCTAAGGGTGGTCTTAAGATGCTTACAAGAAATATTTGTTCAGAATATGGTAAGTACAACATCCAGTGTAATGGTATCGGACCTGGTTACATTGAAACACCTCAGACAGCTCCATTAAGAGAGAGACAGCCAGATGGTTCAAGACATCCATTCGATTCATTCATTATTGCTAAGACACCAGCTGAAAGATGGTTAAAGCCAGAAGAATTAGCAGGTCCAGCAGTATTCCTTGCTTCAGAAGCAGCAGATGCTGTAAACGGACACATCCTCTATGTAGATGGTGGTATCCTCGCATACATCGGCAAACAGCCACAGTAATCGCGGACTACAAGCACAGTGCGCGAGTGAATAAAAAGCACAGTAAATCAAGTTTACTTGATTTACTGTGCTTTTTTATGAATGAGCATAGAGCGCGACAGCGCGTAGTAATTTAATCAAAGAAAATCTTTGATTAAATTACGCACTGTGCGTAAACTTCCGGGATACACATTACCCCAATCTCCATTCCCAGCAGCAACAGCGAAGCGCCTTTGCTGCGTCCGTTAATTCATGCCTCGCTCCCAGCAGCAACAGCGAAGCGCCTTTGCTGCGTCCGTAATTCATGCCTCCATTCCAGCAGCAACAGCGAAGCGCTTTTTGCTGCGTCCGTAATTCATGCCTCCATTCCCCAGCAACGACAGCGAAGCGCCTCGTTGCGTCCGTTTGTCATCGTTCCTCCCCAAAACCTCCAATTCCATGCTATAATAAAATAAATCCGCCAACCAAAGGAGCAATTCAACCATGCTATTTAAAACAAAAAAATCAACAGACAAGAACACAAAAAAAGCAATAGAGAAATCACTTAATGAAATACAGATAAACCTTGAAAATAACTACAAGGATTTAGCCATAACAGCATATAAAAAATCCTCAGAATTAATAGAAAATGCGCATCAATCCAATTTAATAGATGATAAAGCATACAATAAATACAAATCACAGCTTGATACATATTCCGAAAAAATGAAAGGCTACAGCCATAGATTAAATATCAAATACTAAAATAAATCTATCCTATATTTAGACTATTAAAATTTCTATATATATGATACACTTAAAACAGTAACAAATTAATCAAATAATAAAATATGAGAGGGCAACAATTATGAGATTAGATGTAAAAAATATCACCAAAACATTTGGTGATACGCAGGTTCTGCATGACATCACATTTTCAGTAAACAGTGGCAGGGCTCTGGGCTTATTGGGAAGAAACGGAGCCGGAAAAACAACTACGATAAGAATAATCATGGATGTTTTTAAGGCAAATTCCGGAACAATTCTATTAGACGGAGAGAAGTTTAATCCAAGACAACATATGATAGGATATCTTCCTGAAGAAAGAGGACTTTATCCTAAAAAAACAGTATTTGAGCAGTTGGTTTATCTTGGAAGAATCAGAGGTGTATCTAAGCAGGAAGCAATAGCAAACACCAAAAAGTGGCTTGAAAGACTTGAAGTTTCACAATATGAAAAAAGAAAGCTTGAAACATTATCTAAAGGTAATCAGCAAAAAGTCCAGCTTGCATCAACATTAGTAAGCAATCCTGATATTGTAATCCTTGATGAACCTTTTAGCGGATTGGATCCTGTAAACTCAAAGATACTTCAGGATGTTGTTAAAGAATTGATAGAAAGTGGCAAGATAGTTATCTTTTCAAGCCATCAGATGAGTTATGTAGAAGAATTTTGCGAGGAAATAGCCATAATTAATAAGGGAGAGGTTGTTTTATCTGGAAATCTTGATAATATAAAGAGAGAGTTCGGAGAAAATCAGCTTGTTATCTCATCGGTAGACCAGTCTTTAGATGAACTTGAAAATATAATAAAAGAAAAATTCAGTGACATACTTGAATGTAATGGTAGAACTAAAGAAGATATCATTGTGAAAAATATAAAAAATATTTCACGCAATGAAATACTTAAAAAGTTTATTGATAATGATATAGAAATAGAGCATTTTGATAATTATAAGCCTTCACTTAATGATATATTTGTTTCAACTGTAGGTGACGAACAGACAGAAGAACAGAAAGAAAAGGAGGTTTAGAAATATGAAAAAGTTTTTGATTATTTTAGAATATGAAATAATGAACTATATCAAAAATAAAAGTTATATTTTAACTACTGTTTTTATTGCAATAATATTAGGTGCTATTATGTTCCTTCCGAATATATTTAACATGTCGGGAATGCTTGGAACAGGCAGTAAAGATGACAATGCAGACGGTAAAACTATAAGCGAAGAAGATAAGGATGTTTACTACATATACGATAATAATGGTATTTTTAAAACATATGGAGCAGGCGTTTTGGATGCAATGTTTCCTGATGTTAAATGGGTTGAAGCCTCTAATGAGAATGAACTTAAGGATAAGATAACAAATGATGAGGCTAAGGCAGGTTTTGTTGTCAAATCATTAAATGAATACCAGTATTATGTTTATAATAAGGGAATGTCTGATGATAACAGAACTTATTTTGAACAGGCAATGGCTGTCGCTAATCAGGCATATTTCTGCGCACAGAATAATCTTGATTTTGCAACAGTTGAAAATGCAATTTATCCTGAAATAAAATCAGACATTACGGTACTTGGTAAGGATATGACTAAGAATTTCTGGTATTGTTATGTACTTGTAATTGTTATATTTATGATAATAATTATGTACGGAGCAATGGTTGCGACATCTGTAACACAGGAAAAATCAAACAGAACAATTGAAGTTTTAGTTACAAGTGCGGATTCAAATTCATTGTTTTTTGGAAAAGTAATTGCAGGAACATTTGCGGCACTTTTTCAGGTGGGCATAATTCTTATTGCAGCTCTTGGTTCATATAAGATTAATCAGGATGCATGGGGCGGAATACTGGATATGGTATTTGATATTCCGGCTAATGTACTGGTGACATTTGCATTATTTGGAATTGGCGGAGTATTATTTTATAACTTCATCTATGGCGCTATGGGAGCTCTTGTATCAAAGACAGAAGATATTAATAAGAGTGCCGGTGGTGTGCAGATGGTTATAATGATTGTGTATTTTGCAGGACTGTCACAGCTATCAAATGTTGACGGAGTATTTATGAAAGTTCTTTCATATTTACCTATAAGCTCTTATTCAGCAATGTTTGCCAGAGTGGCAATGGGAAGTGTTGGAGTATGGGAGGCTGCGCTTTCATTTGTTATCCTTGTTGCAAGCATAGTAGGAGTGGGCTTCTTAGGTTCAGGAATATACAGAATGGGAACATTAAGATATGGCAATCCTATAAAGCTTAGTAATGCTTTAAAGAGTTTACGACAGAAGTAAATACTGCATGAATAAACATATCAGTTAAAAGAAAATGTTTAAATAAAATTAAAAGACATATCATAGTTTGCTAAAAGTTATAATAACAGTAAGAAGCAAATTGCGATATGTCTTTTTATATAAAAGTGATATTAGATTTAATTAAAAAATACGGTTTCTCCGCCCTTAATTTCATAAATATCATTATCATTAACGGCAAGCCATACAGATTTATACGATGGATTGTAAACAAAGGTATTGTTAGCACCAAACTGTAAATTGTTAAATGCATCAATATAATCTACAATTTCTATATTGGTTGCATACCATATATCATCTCGGTGGCCAATCATTTCACAGAATTCTTCAATAACATTCCAGTTGTTATTACGTGTAAATTCAAAACTGTGACCCCATACATACATCATATATAAGTACTGTTTTTTAGTAAGAGCCATAAATTCTTTACCAAATTCAACAAGATGATGGTTATGATGACATGTAGGATTCCAGCGCATGAAATTCTCAGGCATTCCAAAACCTGTTTCATCACCTAAAAGGATAGGACCTTCTGCAACTTTTGCACCTTCCTTTGCTGCAAAAACATCAGCATATTTGTCAGTAACGGTTCTTGCATATTTAATTCCCATTGAAGAAGCAATATCAATGATTTCCTGATTATAGGAACCGTTAGGGAATGCAAGACCTCTTACAGGATAGTGCATTATCTGTTCAAGATTATTCTTATCATCAAGAATTTCATGTATAATCTGAGTCTTTGAACATCTTGCTATTGTAGGATGAGTGCATGTGTGAACTGCAATTTCATGTCCTTTGTATAAATCACACCATTCATCGGATGGTATTCTTATTTCAGGATTAATTATTTCAGAATTAAGATTGAAGGTTGCCTTAATGCCGTTTTTATTAAAAATGTCAACAAGCCTTCTGTCTTCAATCTTACCATCATCATAACTAAGTGTTAGTACTTTGTATTTTCCGTTAGGAAATGTCATATAAATTTTGTTCATAATTACCCTCTTTTCGATTAGAAAAAAATCATAGATATTATAGTATATTTTATATTATTTGTCGACAAAAAGCGACAATCTGATTAATTTTTTGAAATGATATATTAATGTAATTTTTTTAACAGAATTATCTGCTAATAAATCAATAACGCTGACAAGCTCGTTGTTTATATATATGTTGACAAAACCATATTTATCACCATTTTTAACAGGAGCATTTATAAAAGGAGGAGTATTATACACAATATTTACATTATCATATTCGGAAAGCAGAGTGGAATATTGATTTTCATAGTATAAATTGACACTGGTTCCAAGTCCGTTTTTAACCGGTACATTAATATATTTAGTGTCATCGGAAACTACGGTGGGAAAGAAATCACTGCGTCCATAGTCTAAGAGGAGTCTGGCATCGTGCCATTTATATGTTTTATTTCCGGGCCAGCCACACGCAAGCAAGGATACAATAAATATTCTGTCACCGGATTTATAAGCACATACATAGCAGTATCCTGCATCAGCCGTAAAACCTGTCTTTCCCGAAATTATATCGGGGTACATATTAAGGAAAGCATTTGCATTACTGACAGAATATGATTTATTTTTTGAAAGCTCATTAAAGGTGTGGGATGAGGCTTGTGTGATTTTTAAAAAATCTTCATTTTCAATGCAGTATGCCATTATTAAAGAAAGCTCGTATGCTGTGGTGTGATGGATTCCTTCATCATCATAACTGTCAAGACCGTTAGGAGTTACAAAATGAGTATCGTTGCAGTTAAGCAATAAGGCTTTTTTGTTCATTAACATGGTGAAAATATTCACAAGTGTTTTGCTTTGCTCATTTGAAATATCCTTTATGAAATCAGAATTATAGTCATATGAAGGTATAAAACTTATATCAAATTTCTGAATGTCGTTATTGTATTCAACAAGAGAATCTGAAGTATTATTTTTAAGATTACATAAAAAATAATAGGCTGTGTTTTCGGCAATAATGACTGCTGTGTCATTATGGGATTTTAACATGAGTGAATACAGGAGATCTTTTATATAAAAAACATCTGAGGATACAGCATTTAACTGGACATCAGGCATTGTGGCTGCATAATGGGAGGTGGTTGCCTTAAAATCCATATCGCAGAATTCTAATGCTATTATGCAGGTCATAATTTTGGTTGTACTTGCCATTGGTACAGGAGCAGACTCATTTTTTCCATATAAAATACGTTTGGAATTTCCGTCAATTATACATGCATAACGGGCATATAATTTATTTTCATTGGGAACTGCATATACACTGCAAAGATTTAGTTTAAATAAAAATATAAAAATGAAGAACGCAGATATTAATTTGAAAAAAGCGGATTTTATTCTTTTCATTTTACAGGAAAGCAGATTGACAGACAGAACAATCTGACTTAATAATTATTTAATTATTTATATTCCTAATAGCTTTGCCTTTATGAGAAATTTATTATATTATATATTTATAATGTAATTCGATATTAAGTTTTACGGAAGTGAGGAATTTTATGAGCTTTATTGAATTTGAAGATGTTAAGAAAATATATAAAATGGGTGATGTAAAGATTAAGGCATTAAATGGCGCAACCTTTAATATTGAAAAGGGGGAATTTGCGGTAATTGCGGGTCCGAGTGGTGCCGGTAAGAGTACAATACTTAATCTTATGGGTGGAATGGACACATCAACAACAGGTAAGATTATTGTGGATGGTGAGAGAGTTGATAAATTCAATGCTAAGAGACTTACAACATACAGAAGATTTGACATTGGTTTTGTATTCCAGTTCTATAATCTTGTACAGAATCTTACAGTAAGGGAAAATGTTGAACTTGCAACACAGATTTGTAAGAATCCTCTTGATGTTGATGAGACTATAAGTGCAGTAGGTTTAAAGGAACGTATTAAGAATTTTCCTTCACAGTTATCAGGTGGTGAGCAGCAGAGAGTTGCGATAGCCAGAGCACTGGCAAAGAATCCTAAGCTGCTTTTGTGTGATGAGCCTACAGGAGCACTTGATTATAATACAGGTAAGGCTATTCTTAAGCTTTTGCAGGACACATGCAGAAAAAGAGGTGTTACTGTAGTTGTTATCACTCATAATCTTGCTTTGACACAGATGGGTGACAAAGTAATAAAAATAAAAAATGGAATGGTTGATTCGTTGACAGTTAATGAGAATCCGCTTCCTGTAGAACAGATTGAATGGTAAAGATTAGGAGGTAAAGCTATGAACAAATCGGCTTTAAAAGATTTATTGCGTGAAATAAAAGGTTCGTTTGGCAGATTCTTTGCAATAATGGCGATTGTGTTTATCGGAGTTGCATTTTTTGCAGGAATAACAGCCTCCTCATCGGATATGAAACATTCAACAGATGTTTATTATGACGAGTATAATTTATGTGATTTAAGACTTTTATCAACAATAGGTTTTGATGATGAAGATATTGAAGCAATAAGGAATATTAAAAGTATTGATGACGTGTTTGCAGGACATTCAATGGATGCTGCTGTTGAGAAAAATCATATCCAGTCAACAGTACATATTATGTCTCTGCCTGATGATAATTTAAGCAGTAATAATAAGAATTATATTAATCAGTTAAGAATTAAAGAAGGAAGACTTCCAAATAATCCGGGAGAATGTGTTATAAGATATGAGAATACAAGGGAACTTCCTGCTGCTATAGGAGAAACTATCACATTTACATCAGGAACAGACAATGACATTAATGATGAACTTAATAATGATACATACACGGTAGTAGGAATAGTTTACACTCCTTATTATGTGTCTTATGATCTTGGTACATCTGATGTTGGTAATGGACACATAAAATATTGTGTAATGCTTCAGGATAGTGAATTTAAGAGTGAATATTATACTGAGGTTTTTGCAACAGTAAATGGAGCAAAGGAGCTTGATACATATTCTGATGAATATTTTAATCTTGTAGAAAAGGCAGCTGATGATGTCAACATAGTATCAAAGCAAAGAATAGAAGCTAAAAAGGATAAAATAAAAGAACAGTACGAAAATGTAAGAACTGAAAAGAAAGCACAGATAACACAGGGAATATATGACAATGTAGTAAATGCATTAACAAGACAATATCAGGTATATTATCCCGGCCTTGATGTTTCGTCAATGATTCAGCCATATATAGAGACTAATTATAATAACGCTCTAGCAGCATTTGATTTTGATGCAATAGATAAAGAAATAGACGATTCAATGAATGAACAGCTTGCTAAAACCGATAATTGGAAATGGTATGAGATTGACAGAAATTCAATGTATTCATTCAGGGATTATAAGTCAAGTGCAGACAGAATGACAGCTATAGCGGCAGTATTTCCGGTATTCTTTATAATTGTTGCAGCGCTTGTGTGTCTTACAACAATGACAAGAATGGTTGATGAGGAAAGACAGCTTATTGGTACATACAAAGCATTGGGATACAGTAAAATAAGCATAGCACTTAAATATATTTTATATGCATTTTTTGCTTCATTTATAGGCGGTATTGGTGGATGTTTGTTAGGATTAAAGATATTCCCTATTATTATATATAACTCATGGAATATTATATATCAGCTTCCTGGAATACAATTTGCAGGACATACACTTCTTTCTATAGTTGCAATATCAAGCATGATACTTGTTACAGTAATAGCAAGTATATATGCATGTTATAACGAACTTATAGATATGCCATCAGTACTTATGAGACCGAAAGCACCTAAGAGCGGAAAGAAAATTCTTCTTGAGCATATACCTTTTATCTGGAAAAAACTATCTTTTACAATGAAAGTAACCATGAGAAATTTGTTCCTTTATAAGAAAAGATTTCTTATGACAGTTGTAGGAATTGCAGGCTGTGGAGCGCTTCTTATGGCAGGCTTCGGAATTAAAGACAGTATCCAGGCATTAATATCAAATCAATATGGTGAAATACTCCATTATAATGTTGAAGTTAGAATTAATGAGGATAAGGACAGAGCGTTAGTTGAAGAATTTGTTGATGATTTTTCAAATGATGAGAAAACAACAGACTATATAACGGATTATGCATTTACTTCTAATATTACTTCATCAAATAGTGATAACGATTATGATGCAACAGTTGCTGTTATCAATAATCCTGACAAGTATACTGATTTTATTACCTTCAGAAACAGGAAAAATCATAAAGAAAATAAGCTTACTGATGACGGAATAATAATTACTGAGAAGCTGGCTGATGATCTTAATGTTAAAAAAGGCGATACAGTAATTGTAACAAATAAAGCCGGTGAAGAACGTGATGCATATATAAGCGATATTACAGAGATGTATGTAGGTCATTATATTTATATGACAGACAGCTATTATGCCGGTCTGTTTGAAGAGGATGCTCCTTTATATAACCGTGTGCTTGCCAAGCTTACAGATGACGGAACAGAAACTGAAAGCCTGCTTGGGGAAAAATATACAGGATATGCGGCTGTGAAGAGTGAATCATTTATAAAAGCAGATTTGGATAAGTTTAAAAACATGATAAAGTCACTTGATTTAGTTACATATGTTCTTATTATATCTGCCGGATTATTGGCATTTGTTGTATTGTATAATCTTACTAACGTAAATATTTCGGAAAGAGTAAGGGAAATTGCAACAATAAAGGTACTTGGCTTTTATGATCCGGAGGTTGGTGCATATGTATACAGAGAAAATGTATTCATAACATTAATCGGTGGAGTGGCCGGACTGCTGTTAGGAGTTGCGCTTCATTCATTTATAATGAAAACTATAGAGATGGACGGTGTCATGTTTGGAAATGCCAAGAATATCTCATCATATTTTATGGCATATGGACTTACACTTTTATTCTCAGTACTTGTAAATTTATTTATGTATAAGAAGCTTAAAAATATACCAATGGTTGAATCCTTAAAGTCGGTAGAGTGATTATTATTACACGAAAAAGTATAAAATATTAAACTTAAAATATACAAGAATATTAATTATATTCCTCTCATATATTGTGAAAAGCAAAGATAAAAAGCTTTTTATAATGTATGGGAGGGATTTTTTTATGGACAGACTTCTTCCTTTAATAAAAATTCTGCCAAAGGATCTGCTGATGGACAGCAATATTGATGAGAAAAAATTCAATGAACTTAATGAGATAAGAGTAAGAGTTGGACAGCCTTTAAGACTGATAATGTTAAACAGGGAACAGACAGGACATATAAAAGTAACCTCTGAGCATATTATGAACATTATGGAATGTGCAACACAGCATTCAATGGCAGTCTATGAGAACGATTTAAGACAAGGCTTTATAACGATAGCAGGTGGACACAGGATTGGAATTGGAGGTACTGTGATAGCAGAAAATAACAGTGTTAAGAATTTTAAGTACATAACATTTTTATGCATAAGGGTTGCCCATGAAATAATCGGCTGTGCAGATAATATAATGGAATTTATATGTAAGAGAAATAAGGTGGAACATACATTGATTGTATCACCGGCAGGGTGCGGAAAGACAACCCTGCTAAGAGATATAATACGACAGCTTTCAAATGGCGTGTATGGCATTAAGAAGAATATCTGTGTGATTGATGAACGTTCAGAGCTTGCAGCATGTTACAGAGGAATTCCGCAAAATAATCTTGGCAGTTCATGTGATGTTTATGATGGCTGTCCTAAGAGTGTCGGAATGATGATGGCAATCCGTTCCATGTGTCCCGAGATTATTGCAGTTGATGAAATAGGTGGAAAAGATGATTTTGAGAGTCTTAAATACGCAATCTATTGTGGAAGTACAATTATAGGAACCATTCATGGTGAGAACATCAAAGATATTATGAGTAAAAAATATATTGATGAATTTATTAAAGAGAAGGTATTTAAAAGAATAATTGTTTTGTCCGGAAATGCAAAGAAGGGGTCTGTAGAACAATGCATAGAGTTATAGGTGCGGCAATTATAATATTTGCAACATCATATTATGGATTTTACACATCGATAAAGCTTAACAGAAAGATAAAATGCATGGATGATTTATGCACAAGCCTGCAAATGCTTAATTCATATATTGTTTATTCAAGGTTAACGGTTGGAGAAGCGTTTAATAAACTTGCATGTATCAGTTCCAATAAAAATGTTTCTGATTTATATAACAGGATATATATAAAATTGAATAAATCGGACATCGATAATGAAAAGCTTTTTGATGAAATCTGGAAATGTGAAGTTGACTTACTGGCTGATAATCTTGAATTAGGACAGGTTTATAAAGAGCTGCTGTATGAACTTGGAGCTTTCACATCATATATGGACCCGGACATGCAGTCAAAACACATACTTGGTGTGAAAAAGAAAATTGAGACAGAGAATGAAACACTAAAAAGAGAACAGTTGCCTAAGAATAAAATTTACAGAACTGCCGGAATGACAGTTGGGTTAATTATTGTTATTGCGCTTCTTTAAATTATTAATACAAAAACATGGAAAAGGAGCAATGTATGGAGATAAATATCATATTTAAAATTGCCGCTGTCGGAATAATTGTGTCAATCCTCAATCAGATTCTTAAACATAGTGGAAGAGATGAGCAGGCATTTCTTACAAGTCTTGCAGGCCTGCTTTTAGTATTATACTGGATAATTCCGTATATACTGGATGTTTTTAATACAATGAAAAAATTATTTGAACTGTAAAAGGTGCCGGCAGGCCAAAGGAAATATTATTAATTTATAGAAAAGAAGGTAGATATGAATATAATTCAAATGGCTTCAATTACAGTTTGCACGGTAATGCTTGCACTTATTGTTAAAGGGAATAACCCTATGGCAGCAGTCATGATTAGTATTGCAGGCTGTCTGTTTCTTATTGTCAACGTAATTGCAAGATTATCAGTGATTGTCGGAAGAATAAATCTGCTTACAGGATATATAACGGTTAACAGGGAATACATGAATATTATTCTTAAGGTTATAGGTATATGTTATGTAACGCAATTTACATCAGATATTTGCAGGGACAGCGGATTTAATGCGATTGCATCACAACTGGAAATATTCTGTAAATTATCAATAGCCGCAATAAGTCTTCCGGTAATAATTGCTTTATTTGACACAATAACCAAAATGGGGTTGTAAATGTATGCGGATAAATAAAGTTATATTATATGGTATTCATATTATATTTTTTGTTGGAGTGTTTGTGTTTGCTGTTTATCATTATATGCTTGTGACAGCTAAAGCACAGGATGAGAGTGAATCAATTTCAGATTCTTCATCACAGTATGATTATTCACAAATTGATGAATATATAGATAAATACATGGATGGCAGGTACTCATTTGCAGATATTATGGCAGAGACTACAGATGATAAAAATGGAAGTATCAGTTTTAAGGGGATAATTAAAACCTGCGTTAATTCCATTGAATCAAACAGATATTTTCTGATACAGATAACAGCTCTTATTCTTTTGTCAGCTGTAGTAAACAGCTTTGCGCTTACTGATAATTTCAGGCAGTTATCAGATACTGCAAACATGATTATTTCTCTTTCAATGCTGACAATTCTTTTTACGGTTTTTTATGGAGCATATAAAACAGCATCAGAGACTATAGAGATTATCACAGGGTTTGGAAAATCAGTATGTCCGATTTTCTTTCCGGCAGTAGCAACAGCATGCGGAAGTGTATCATCAGCAGCATATTATCAGATAATACTTATGATGATTACAGTTGTTAATGTGTTTTTTAAGGATATTCTTTTAAAGGTTAATAATGCATTTCTTCTGTTGGGGTTTGCGGATAATATAAACAATGAAATACATTTTGAGGGTGCGTGCGGATTTATTAATAAAGTAATTAAAATGTCGGGAAAAATAATACTGATGTTTTTCTTAGGACTCAATGGAGTGAAAAGCCTGATATGTCCGGTTAAGGATTCGGTAAAGATGACCTATTTATGTAAGGCGATGGAGCTTGTGCCGGGGATTGGAAGTTACGCTTCAACAATTTCAAAAACAGTTATAGGGACATCGGTACTTATAAAAAACAGTATAGGAGTGGCAATAATAGTTATAATTTTTTCGTTCAGTATTGTGCCTGTGGTTAAACTGTTACTTCTTAGCAGTATTTATTATGCTTTGTCGGCAGTGTTAGAACCTGTTGCAGACAAGCATGTAATAAGGTGTGTACATATTCTTGCGGAAGCACTCAGTAATCTTCTGTTTATTGTAGTAATAAGTATTCTGCTGTTTATTATCTCAATTGCAATAATATGTTTTGCAACCAATATAAGCCTGTAAGAAAGAATCTGTTATAGGAGTGGTGGTCATGTTTAACTGGTTTAAAAATATTTTCATATTCAGCGTGCTTACAACTGTTATTATAAATATTCTTCCAAATAGCAGATACGAGCGTTCCATAAAGCTGTTATTAAAATCAATTATGCTTATTGTGATAATACTTCCGGCACTTAGAATGTTTAAGCTGGATGAAAAAATGTTAAATACAATAGATACTTTGTTAGAATTGCAGATTAATGGAGAGGAAAATAATAAACAAATCATGTACGGGGATAATAAAGAACTTATGTTAAATTCGGTTAAAGATAAGGTTCAGAAAGATATTGAGAAAGTGTTTGATGAAAAAGGCATCAGCTGTGAGTCTGTAAAAGTGGTTGTGGATGAAGAGGACGAAAGTGAAACATATGGACATGTCAAGTCGGTAAATGTTAAAACCGGTAATAAGGAAGTTATAGATAACAACAAAAATAGTATTGAAAAAATAACCATAGATAAAGTAAGTATAGGAACTGCTGCCGATGAAAGCGATATTTCAGATTCAGACGTTTATAAAGAAATTAAAAATGAACTGGCGGCAAAATATGAAGTCAGTCCTGAAAATATAATAATTAATACCGGTAATTAGATATGCCGGTTATTTAAGAAAATCAGGTTTTATGATTGTTTGCGTAATTAAGCCGCGCATCAGTAAAGAAATGAGGATGATTTATGTTTCGTAACGGATATGGAAAGAAAATAGATGAATTTATTCAAAATATTTTGAATAAAACAGGTAAAAATAAAATATTAATATTAGTACTAACAGGTGTTTTGCTGATGGTTATTGCGATTCCGTCAGGTAAAAAACAAACAGAAATAAAATCAGGAACTACATCTTCTTCTGAAAATCAAAGTGATTCAACTGAAATAAATGATTATGAAAAGTACCTGGAAGAGAGGCTGGAAAAAATTTTATCAAGTGTTGACGGAGTCGGTAAAACAAAAGTGTTTCTGACATTTAAAAACTCATCTGAAAAAGTTCTTGCAACAGACAACTCAAAAAGCAGCAAGAATACAGATGAATCAGACAGCAGCGGCGGAGTGAGGAATACTGACGAATTATCTGAAAACAGTTCTCATATATATTATGATACAGCTGATGGGAAAAATCCGTATATTATAATGGAAAATATGCCGGAGGTCGAAGGCGTTATAGTTGTTTGTGAAGGTGGTGATAATAAAATTCTTGTATCAGATATAACAAATGCAGTTGAAAGTATCCTTGGTGTACCAGTACATAAAATAAAAGTAATGAAAATGTATCAAAATGCTGGTTAATCAGCGGAAAAGGAGTGTATTTTGAAAAGGATTAAAAAAAATCAGGTTATTATTACAGCTTTGGCAATAATGATTGCTGTTGCAGGTTATATTAATTATACAGGAAATTTATCTGATATCATATCTGTCAAAAATACAAAAGAGGCTTCGGCAGATGCCAATTCTGATGAAATCGTAAATAATGATGCAGAGCCGGACGATCAATCGCTTGAAGAACCGGGTACGGTTATATTAACATCGGGTGGTGTTTCATCAAGTGTTATATCAGAAGCTAAGTTAAACCGCGAACAGGTAAGGGCAAAGAGTAAAGAAACTCTTTTAAATATTATAAATAATAATGAAATTTCGGAGGAAAATAAAGCTGCTGCCGTAAATGAACTTGCACAGATAACAGAGTATTCAGAAAAAGAAATTGCTTCCGAACTTCTTCTTGAAGCCAAAGGATTTGGGGATGTTGTTGTGTCCATAGCTAATGGAAGTGTTGATGTTGTGGTTAATACAACATCAATTACAGACAGCCAGAGAGCACAGATTGAAGACATAGTAAAAAGAAAGACAGGACTTCCTGCTAGTAAGATTACAATAAATGTTTGCAATAATCTCAATAATTGAGTATAATGTGATATATCGGAAGATAATAGGAGGGTTAATATGACTAAAGAATTTGAAGATAGAGGCAATTCATATACAATACACGAGAATGTTAATATCGGAGAAGTAAGAGTTGCAGACGAAGTTGTTGCTATAATAGCCGGATTGGCAGCTACAGAGGTTGAAGGCGTAGAGAGCATGGCAGGCAACATAACTAATGAACTTGTCAGCAAGCTTGGTATGAAGAATCTTTCTAAGGGTGTTAAGATTAATGTGGGTGAAGAGAGCGTTGCAGTAGATCTTGCACTTAATATCAAATATGGCAGCGAGATACCTGCTGTTTCCAAGAAGGTACAGGAAAAGGTTAAATCTGCAATTGAAACAATGACAGGACTTGAAGTTTCAGAAGTTAACATCAAAATAGCAGGTGTGAATATCGAAAATTAATTTATGTGAAACGGTGAAACTGTCACATTTATGTGGCAGTTTTATTTCCGTAAAGGTCGTTTGTTATATTATTGCGACGGAAAGGACTTTGATGACTAGAACAACTATAAGAGAACATATTTTTAAACTTCTTTTCAGATATATGTTCCATGATAACAGTGAATTTGATGAACAGATAAGATTATATTTTGCTGAACTTCCTGATAATACATCAGAGCAGGATTTGCAGTATATTCAGGATAAGACAGAAAGCATAATTGCACTAATCCCTGATATAGATGAGAAGATTAACGCTGTATCAGACGGATGGCCAATTTCAAGAATTGGTAAAGCAGAGCTTTCAATATTAAGACTTGCTGTTTATGAAATGCTTTATGATGATGACATTCCTGTAAATGTTGCTATTGATGAAGCTGTTGAACTGGCAAAGAAATATGGTGCAGATAATGCATACTCATTTGTTAATGGTGTGCTTGCAAAACTTATTAAAAATTAATTTGATGCAGGAAATTGCATAGAAGCGAGGAATATATGGCTGGAGTATATACTGTTACACAGATTAATTCCTATATTAAGAATATGTTCAGACAGGATTTTGTTCTGAACCATGTTTTTGTTAAGGGGGAGATATCTAACTGTAAGTATCATACCTCCGGTCATATTTATTTTACATTAAAGGATGAGAGCGGAACATTATCAATTGTGATGTTTGCCTCTAATGCTGCAAAGCTTGATTTTGCCCTGCAAAACGGAATGCAGGTGGAAATTGAAGGAAGAATTGATGTATATGAAAGAGACGGTAAATATCAGTTATATGCATCAAAGATAAAGATGAATGGTGAAGGCGACCTTCATAAAAAATACGAGCAGCTCAAAAAATATTTTGAAGAAATGGGATATTTCTCAAAAGATTATAAAAGACCAATACCAAGGTATGCTAAGAAAATTGGAGTTGTAACCGCTAAAACAGGAGCTGCCGTACATGATATTATAACAATATCAAAGAGGCGTAATCCTTATATATCAATATATTTATATCCGGCACTTGTGCAGGGGGAAAATGCAAAATATAGTATAGTTGATGGAATACAGAAGTTAGATGAGCTTGGTCTTGATGTAATAATAGTAGGAAGAGGCGGCGGCTCAATAGAGGATTTATGGGCATTTAACGAAGAGATTGTTGCAGAAGCAATATTTGCTGCAAAGACTCCCATAATATCTGCTGTGGGACATGAGACTGATTTTACAATAGCTGATTTTGTGGCTGATATGAGGGCGTCAACGCCATCAGCGGCTGCGGAGCTTGCAGTATGTGATATTAGTGTTGTTGAAAATGTAATTGAGCAGTATAATTACAGAATTAATAATATATTTACAAGAGAAGTAGAAAAGTACCGGCAGCTGGTTAATAACTATGAGCTGCGTATCAAATATTTAAATCCTGTTAATCAGGTGAATGAAAAAAGACAGATTGCAGCTCAGTATCTTGATAAGTTGGATAATCTTATGAAGAACAGGCTGACTAAATATAAAAATAACCTTTCGTTGTTTGCATCAAGACTTGAAGGTGTAAGCCCTGTAAACAGATTGGGACAAGGTTATTCTTACACAGAAAATGCAGAAGGAAAGAATATTTCATCTATTAAAGATGTTGCAGAAAATGATATTATTAAAACATATGTAAAAGATGGAGTTGTTTCATCTAGAGTTGAAAAAGCAGATAAATTTGAACTTATATGAGAGGATTATTATGGCAAAAAATTTAACTTTGGAACAGTCATTTGACAAGCTTGAAGAAATCATTGGAATGATGGAGAATGGCAATATTTCGTTAGATGAATCTTTCAAGCTGTATAAAGAAGGCGTAAAGCTTGTCGGTAATTGTAATAAACAGCTGGATAAGGTTGAAAAACAGATAATTGTTGTTAATTCAGACGGAGAGCAGGAAGAGACAGATGAAGAATTTTAATGATGATTTAAAAGAAAAAGTGGATTTTATTAATGAACTTCTTAAAGGATATTTTGTAGACGAAGCGGGAATGTGGAGTAATGTTACAGAAGCTATGAATTATAGCGTTGATGCCGGCGGAAAAAGAATCAGACCGATGATAATGCTTGAGACATACAAGCTTTGTGGTGGCAGTGATTATGAGAGTGTATATCCTTTTATGGCGGCACTTGAATTTATACACACATATTCTCTGGTTCATGATGATCTTCCTGCAATGGATAATGATGATTACAGAAGGGGAATGCTTACTACACATAAGAAGTTTGGCGAGGATTTTGGAATATTGGCAGGAGATGGACTTTTAAACAGAGCTTATGAAATTATTTTTGATGCTTTGAATAAATCGGACATTGATGTAACTAATAAAATTAAAGCTGCCAATGTTATAGCGCATAAAGCAGGTGTTTACGGAATGGTTGGCGGACAGTCATTAGATGTGTATATGACAGATAAGAAGGTTGAGCCTGAGCAGCTTGATTTTATATTCAGATTAAAGACGGGTGCCTTATTGGAAGCATCATTTATGGCAGGCGGTTATCTTGCGGGAAAAGATGAAGAAACTATAAAGAAGCTTGAAAAGATTGGATATTTAACAGGATTTGCATTTCAGATTAAGGATGATATACTTGACGTAACAAGTACACAGGAAGTCTTAGGAAAGCCTGTATTCAGTGATGAGAAAAATAATAAAACTACTTATGTAAGCTTATATGGCATGGATAAAGCCCAGAAAGATGTTGCAGAAATGTCTAATCAGGCGATTTCACTTGTAGAAGAAATTGGTGATAATGAATTTCTTGTTGCACTTATGGAAAAGCTGATACATAGAAATAAGTAATTATTTGCTTATGTATGTTCGGAAATGGAGTCATTATGATACTTGAAAAGATTAATAAACCCAATGATATAAAAAAATTATCTCCAATTGAATATGAACAACTTGCAGATGAAATCAGACAGTTTCTTCTTGAAAAAATAAGTGTTACAGGAGGTCATCTTGCATCTAATCTTGGTGTTGTGGAACTGACGATGGCCCTTCATATCGTGTTTAACCTTCCAAGTGATAAACTTATCTGGGATGTAGGACATCAGTCATATACACATAAGATTTTAACAGGAAGAAAAAATCAGTTTGACGGATTGAGAAAATTTGGTGGAATGAGTGGGTTCCCAAAACGTAATGAAAGCAATTATGATGCATTTGACACAGGACACAGTTCAACCTCAATATCGGCAGGTCTTGGCTATGTTGCTGCAAGAGATATAAGTAATGAACATTACAACGTAATCTCGGTTATAGGAGATGGTGCTCTTACGGGAGGAATGGCATATGAAGCTTTAAACAATGCCTCACAGGTCAAGAGTAATTTTATTATTGTATTGAATGATAATACTATGTCCATATCAAAAAATGTTGGTGGAGTCTCTAAGATGCTTAGTGATATCAGGTCATCCGATTCATATTATGATTTGAAAGAGGGAATTGCCAATACATTATATAAATTTCCAAACGGACAGTATATTGTAGATAAAATAAAAAAGACTAAGTCAAATATAAAGCAGTTTATTGTGCCTAATCAGATATTTGAAACCATGGGTATTTCATATCTTGGACCTGTAGACGGACATGATACGGAAAAGCTTATTAAAATATTTAATATAGCAAAAAGAATGGATCATGCGGTTTTAGTGCATGTTGTAACGCAGAAAGGACATGGCTATAAGCCGGCTGAAAGAAATCCAAGCAAATTCCACGGAATAGGTCCTTTTGATATTGCAACAGGTAAAGAAATTAATAAGTCAGCAGCCCCTACTTATTCAGATGTATTTTCAGAGGCAATATGTTCTCTTGCAAAGAAGGATAATAAGATAACGGCGGTTACAGCGGCTATGCCTGACGGAACAGGACTTGCAAAATTTTCAAAATGGTTCCCGGACAGATTTTTTGATGTCGGAATAGCGGAGGCACACGCTGTTACATTTTCAGCCGGAATGGCGGCAGGAGGGATGAAACCGGTATTTGCCGTGTATTCATCATTTTTACAAAGGGCGTATGATCAGATTTTACATGATGTATGCATACAGCAGCTTCATGTGGTATTTGCGATAGACAGGGCTGGTCTTGTAGGAAGTGACGGTGAAACACATCAGGGTATTTTTGATATGTCATTTCTTACTTCAATACCTAATATGACGTTATTTGCTCCAAAGAATGGAAAAGAGCTAAAACAGGCGTTACATTTTGCACTTGAAGAATATAACGGACCTATTGGCATAAGATATCCAAGAGGTAAGGCTGTTACAGATTTTGAGGAATTTGACGAGCCTATAGTTTATGGACGTTCAGAGTATCTTTACAAGGAAGATGATATTGCATTGCTTGCTGTCGGAAATATGGTCACAACAGCAGCAAAAGTCAGGGAGAAACTAAAAGAAAAGGGCTATAATGCAACACTTGTCAATGTAAGATTTGTAAAGCCTATAGATGAAGGAATGGTTATAAAGGTCTGTCAGAATCATAAGCTTGTTGTGACACTTGAGGAAAATGTTATAACAGGCGGATTCGGAGAAGCGGTAAGCCAGTTTATGGAAGAAAAGAAGCTTGATAACAGATTGCTTAATATAGCATTGCCTGATGATTATATTGAACATGGCAGTGTGGACATATTAAAATGCGAAGCAGGAATTGATACTGATACAGTATTTGAAAGAATTATTACTGTAAGGGAGAATATATGAGTAATAAAGAAAGATTGGATGTAATGCTGGTAAACAGAGGACTGGCTGAATCCAGAGAAAAAGCAAAAGCTATAATTATGTCTGGATGCGTATATGTTGACGGACAAAAGGAAGATAAAGCAGGTTCTACATTTCCATTAGAGGTTAATGTAGAAGTAAGAGGAAATACATTGAAATATGTAAGTCGTGGAGGACTTAAATTAGAGAAGGCTATGGCTAACTTTGATGTTTCTTTAGAGGGAAAAGTATGCATGGATATAGGTTCTTCAACAGGAGGATTTACAGACTGCATGCTTCAAAATAAAGCAAGAAAGGTTTATGCGGTTGATGTAGGACATGGACAGCTTGCATGGAAATTAAGAAATGACGAAAGAGTTGTGTGTATGGAGAAGACCAACATACGATATGTTACACCTGATATGGTGGATGATAAGATTGAATTTGCAAGTGTTGATGTTTCTTTTATATCGTTAACGATGGTTCTGACACCTGCTTACAATCTTCTGACAGATGACGGACAGATGGTCTGCCTTATTAAACCACAGTTTGAAGCGGGAAGAGAAAAGGTAGGAAAACACGGTGTTGTAAGAGATAAAGCTGTTCATATTGAGGTTATTGAAAAGGTTATTAAATATGCTGATTCGATAGGCTTTGATATTCTGAATCTTGATTTTTCACCGGTAAAAGGACCGGAGGGAAATATTGAATATCTTGTACATATTAAGAAGAATCTTAATCACACAGCAGGAATGCAGCTTCCTTTTTCTATTGAAAATGTAGTGGAAGAAGCGCATAACACTTTATAAAACAAAAGACTGTTGAGCATAAATATAAAAATATTATTAAATAAATTTTCAAGACTTGCATAAAGGATATTTTTGATATATAATAAATTTATATTATATATAAAGTGTCATATATACATTTATATAAGCTTATATGATATTATTTTGCATTTAATGGGGAATGTTATGAAATCATTTTATATTGTTACTAATCAGACTAAAGACCCACAGAGATTATATACAAGAAAGATATATGATTATCTTTTGAGTAAAGGACTTAAGTGCGGTTATTATGAGAATAATTCAGGACAGACTGACAAGAAACAAAGATATACCAATGCAGATATGATACCTGAAGATGTTGAATGTATAATCGTTCTTGGTGGTGATGGAACTCTTATACAGGCAGCAAGGGATCTTAACAGAAGAAATATTCCGTTATTAGGAGTTAATATTGGTACACTGGGGTATCTGACTGATACAGATATGAACAACGTATTTGATACGCTGGATAAGGTTATTGCTGATTCTTATGAGATTGACAGCAGAATGATGCTTGAAGGACATGTATACAGAGGCGATGAACTTATATATGAAGATACGGCACTTAATGATGTTGTTGTTAACAGATGCGGAACTTTAAGAATTATTGATTTTGCAATATACGTTAACGGAACATTTCTTAATACTTTTAGTGCCGATGGTGTAATAATATCTACAGCAACAGGTTCTACAGCGTATAGCCTGTCAGCGGGAGGACCTATAATCCAGCCTAATGCCAGCCTGATTATGGTTACACCGGTATGCCCACATACTCTTAATCAGAGAAGTATAATATTTTCGCCTGAAGATGAGGTGACGATAGTAATGAAGGATAACAAGAATTTATCAGAGGGGAGAGTTGCAACTTTTGATGGAGAAGCTTTTTGCAATGTTGTAACTAATGATAAGATTGTTATTAAGCGTTCAGACAAAGTATCAAGATTTATAAAAACCAGCAATGTGTCTTTTTTAGAGAGAATAAGGAATAAGATGTAATATGAAATCAGACAGACAAAGAAAGATATTGGATATAATTAATAAACATAATATTGGAACTCAGGAAGAGCTTGCGCAGGCACTTAAGAATGAGGGACTTAATGTGACTCAGGCAACTGTATCAAGAGATATAAGAGAGCTTAATCTTACCAAGGTATCAGTTGATGGCAAGGTTGCAAGATATGTTTCTATATCAAAGGAACAGCCTGTAATGAGCGACAAGTTTATAAGAGTATTAAGAGAAGGATTTGTATCAGCTGATATGGCACAGAATATACTTGTTATAAAGACTGTTCCGGGAATGGCAATGGCGGTATGTGCGGCATTGGATGCACTGGAATTGCATGAGATAGTTGGCTCCATTGCAGGCGATGATACGATAATGTGTGCAGTGAGAACAGTTTCAGATACTATAATTGTTATGGATAAGATTAAGAAGCTGGTTAAGAAAAACAGCTGATAGAGAGGAAAATATGCTGACTAATTTACATGTAAAGAATCTTGCGTTAATAGAAGAAGCAGATATTGAATTTACTGAAGGATTTAATATAATGACAGGAGAAACAGGTGCCGGAAAGTCTATTATATTAGGCTCTATTAATGCAGCGCTTGGAGATAAAACATCACCTGATTTTATAAGAACAGGCTGCGAATATGGACTTGCAGAGGCTTCATTTTATGTGGAGAACAAAGAAATTATTGAGGCTTTACAGGAATTAGGACTTGAGGATAATGAAGGTCAGGTTATAATTTCAAGAAAGATTATGCCATCAAGAAGCCAGTTTAAAATAAACGGACAGATGTTTACAGCAGCCCAGACAAGACAGATTGCCTCTTTATTAATAGATATTCATGGCCAGCATGATAACAGACTTCTGATTGATGAGGGCAATCAGCTTAATGTTATTGATCAGTACGGAAGTAAAGATATAGAACCACTGCTTATACAGATGAAGAAGCTTTATAATGAATTACAAAAGGCTGCTAAAGAGTATGAAAGTATGATATGCGATGAACAGGCGCGTAAGAAAGAAATCTCATTTACAGAATATGAAGTTAATGAAATAGAAAGTGCAGCATTAAAATCCGGTGAGGATGAAGAGCTTCAGGAAGCTTATCAGAGGATGAGTAATTATCAGAAGATAATAGAAGAAGTGTCTGGTGCAGATATGCTTCTTAATTCGGGAGATAATAATCTTAATGAAATGGCTGGAGCTGTTATCAGGTCATTAACATCGGCAGCTGCTTATGATGATTCGCTTAATCAGGTGTGCGATATAATGAATGATGTAGAAAGTCTTATTTATGATGCCGGACATTCTATTAAGAAATATATGGAAGAGTGTAGTTTTGATCCTGAAGAATTCATGGAAGTGCAGGAAAGACTGGATTTAATAAATACACTCAAGATGAAATATGCTAATACAATAGAAGGTATACTTGAATATTGTGATAATAAAAAGCAGAAACTTGAGGAACTTTATAATTTTGATGAAGTTTACATTCAGAAGAAGCAGCTTTATGAGAGCAAATTAAAAAAAGCTAAAGAATGTGCAGACAGTCTTTCTGTAATCAGAAGGAAGATGGCAGCTGAGCTTTCACAAAAATTTATTGATTCTCTTAAAAATCTTAATTTTCTGGATGTCCGTTTTGAAATTAAATTCAAAATGAGTGATAAGATTATGTCTAAAGGACAGGATGTGGTCGAATTTATGATTTCAACCAATCCGGGAGAAGATATGAAGCCTCTGGCTAAGATTGCATCAGGTGGTGAATTGTCAAGAATAATGCTGGCAATTAAGAGTGTTACCGCATCGGTAGACGAAGAGAAGACATTTATATTTGATGAGATAGATGCCGGAATAAGTGGCAGGACAGCACAGATGGTTGCCAATGAAATGTGCAATTTATCAAAAAAACATCAGATTATATGTATAACGCATCTTCCACAGATAGCGTCAATGGCAGATACGCATTTTCTTATTGAAAAATCTACAAAAGATGCAAGAACTGTAAGTAATATTGACAGACTGTCATATGACGAAAGTGTTAAAGAACTTGCAAGGATGCTTGGAGGAAGCATGATAACAGATGCAGTTGTGTCTAATGCAAAAGAAATGAAAAAAATGGCAGATGACTTTAAACACAATAATTAAAGCAATTCATGACGATTAATAATAATTTACAATAATAACCTAATTAAAGCGATGTTTATATGCAGATAATAAGTTTGAATTAAATTTGTTCTTATGCAGAAATGAGGTGTCTTATGAAAAGTTATAAACATTTTGCTTTAAGGCGGTTATTATTTTTTTTCGCTTTTGCAGCTGTTTGCGTGCTTGGCATAGCAGGATATTGGAAAAGTATTGTGAAAAAAATGCCAAAACATATATATGTCGGACAAAACGATGAGACTGTTTTAGATATTAATATACCTGTAACAGGGCATGTTTATTCATATGAATATGATAATTTTACAAAAGAAGCTGATTTTAGCAGACCGGTAACCATTATTACGGGTGATACAGGGCATTATTCAATGAAGATGAAACTGTTTGGTGTGATTGAACTTAATACAGTTGATATCGAAGTTGTGGATGAAAAAATGGTATATCCGGGAGGGTTTCAGACCGGACTTTATATGAAAAGTGACGGAGCATTTGTTGTTAATGTATCATCAATTAAACAGAGCACAGGCATTGAGGTAACACCGGCAGATAACATTCTTATGAAAGGAGATTATATTCTTTCAATTAATGGTAAAGATGTTACGGATAAGAAAATGTTATCAAGGGAAGTTGCAGGATGTGACGGACAGGATATTATTCTTAAGATTAAAAGAAATGAACAGATTTTTGATGTGAGTGTCAGACCTGTGTTAGGCGAGGATAATGTTTATAAGCTTGGAATATGGGTAAAGGATGATGCACAGGGAATAGGAAGCATAACTTATATAGACGGCGATGGCAATTATGGTGCATTAGGGCATGGAATAAGTGACAGCGAAACAGACAATATATTAAAAATTAAATATGGAAAACTGTATAAGACCAGAATTATTTCGATAATTAAAGGAAAGAATGGTACTCCGGGAGAGTTACTTGGAACAATAGAATATAAAGATGAAAATGTTTTGGGAACGATAACTAAGAATACATCACACGGAATATATGGAAAGATTGATAAAGAAGTCATAAACAAATATAAACTGGAGCTTATGAAAACAGGTTACAGCCACAATGTAAAAAAGAAGAGTGCATATGTAAGAATGTATATAAATGACAGTTTCTGCGATTATGAAATAGAGATTACTGATATAAATAATGCCTCGGAAAATAAAAACATAACATTTAAAGTTGTCTCAGAACAGCTGCTTGATAAAACAAACGGTATTGTACAGGGGATGAGCGGATGTCCGATAATACAGGATGGAAAAGTCATAGGAGCAGTTACACATGTGTTTGTTGACGATCCGACCTGTGGTTATGGCATATTTATAGAGAAGATGTTATAGAATAATATATAGAAAAGATGATTGATATATATAAAATATACTTTAATTATTGGGGCTTTTATAGTAAAATACAATTCTAATTGCAGTTTTACACTTTAAAGTGTAAAGTACGTGTTTAATAAAACAGATGCAAAATAATAAAAGGAGTTTCATTTTTTATGGAAAGAGAAAAGTTTGGCAGCCGATTGGGGTTTATACTTATTAGTGCAGGCTGCGCGATTGGAATCGGAAACGTATGGAGATTTCCGTATGTTGCAGGATATTACGGCGGAGGAATATTTGTATTTTTCTATATACTGTTTTTGGTATTGCTTGGAATCCCTGTTCTTACAATGGAATTATCAATGGGAAGAGCCAGTAAATCAAGTATAATATGTGCTTATAACAAGCTTGAAAAACCTGGACAGAAGTGGCATATACATGGCTTTATTGCAGCAGCAGGAAATTATGTTTTATTATTCTTTTATACAACTGTTGCCGGATGGATGTTTGGATATTTCTTAAAATATGCCAACGGAAGTATGACAGGTGTTTCAGACACTAAAGAGCTTTTTTCTGAAGTTTTAGCTAATCCTTTACAGCTTATTGTATGGATGGTTATTATTGTGCTTATTTCAGGCATTATTTGCAGTCTTGGATTACAAAATGGTGTTGAGAAAATAACAAAATGGCTTATGCTGATTTTATTAGGATTAATTGTTGTTCTTGCTGTTCATAGCTTTACACTACCAAAAGCAGGGGCAGGAATAGCATACTATCTTATTCCTGATATAAACAGAGTTAAAGAAGTTGGATTTTTTAATATGCTGATTGCGGCCATGAACCAGAGCTTTTTTACACTTAGTATTGGTCAGGGTTCAATGATGATTTTCGGTAGCTATATAGGTAAGGACAGAAGTCTTTTAAGTGAGGGCATACAGATAACAGCACTTGATACGTTTGTTGCAGTAATGTCAGGACTTATTATATTCCCGGCATGTTTTTCATTTGATATATCACCTGACAGCGGCCCTAGTCTTATTTTTATAACACTCCCAAAAGTGTTTGAAAATATGGCAGGCGGAAGAGTCTGGGGAGCATTATTCTTTATGTTTATGACTTTCGCTGCTTTATCTACTGTTATAGCTGTATTGGAAAATATTATTGCATGCAGCATGGAAAAATTTAAAATGAGCAGAAAAAAATCAAGTATCATAAGTATAATAATTCTTCTTATCGGAAGCCTTCCTTGTATTTTAGGATTTAACTTATGGAGCGGTTTTACACCTCTTGGAGCAGGAAGCACAATACTTGATCTTGAGGATTTCCTTGTAAGTAATATAATCCTTCCATTCGGAAGCCTTGTTATACTGTTCTTCTGTGTAACAAAATACGGATGGGGATTTGATAACTACATAGAAGAATGTAATTGTGGTAATGGCATGAAAATGCCAAGAATATTTAAAAACTATTTTAAATTTGTTTTACCGTTGATAGTTTTGTTTATAGGACTTAACGGTCTATTTTAAAATAGGACTTAATTATTTGTCTAAATGATTTAATGTAATTATATCAATAGATATAAAAATACATTCTCCCTTATCTTTTTGTCGAATAATGTCGAAAAAAGTAAAAATGTGTAAAATTGTTACGATAAATTCGGGTTGCCATTATTTTACAGGAATATTATAATTTTCTTGTGTAATTGACAAATATTTATTCAATACTTGTTAAATAGACACGATTTATGAGTAGAAGAAAGGTGAGGGAAATGGTAAGTTTAAAAGTGGCAATTGCGGATGATAACCATATCATGCTTGATATGTTAAATGACGTAGTTTCTGCTGAAGACGATATGGAGGTCGTCGGAACAGCATCAAATGGAGAGGATACTATTAAAGTAATAAAGGAAAAGGAACCGGATGTCGTACTTCTCGACATAATTATGCCTCAATATGATGGCATAACAGTTATGTCAAAAATATATGATGACAATTCGTTAAGAAAAAAGCCTGCATTTATAGTTATTAGTGCGGTAGGACGCGAAAGCGTTACCGAGGATGCATTTAATATGGGTGCTACATATTATCTTATGAAACCGTTCGACAACGAAGTTCTTGTAAACAGAATAAGATTTATAAAGAACAGAAAAAAGCATGAACAGGAAGCTAAGAATAATATTTTTACAAAGGATAATTTTGCCATAAGTGACAGGAATCTTGAAACAGGTATAACGGATATAATTCATGAGATAGGCATACCTGCACATATTAAAGGATATCAGTATTTAAGAGATTCAATTATATTATCTGTTAAAGATGCTGAGGTGATTAACAGCATTACTAAAATATTGTATCCAACGATTGCAAAAAAATATCAGACAACATCAAGCAGAGTTGAACGAGCAATAAGACATGCGATAGAGGTTGCCTGGAGCAGAGGAAATACTGAGACCTTAAATGATTTGTTCGGTTATACAATCAGTAATGGAAAAGGAAAACCGACTAATTCAGAATTTATTGCTTTAATAGCTGATAAGATGAGGCTGCAATATAATATTAAATAGTTAAAGCATATGCAAAATATGTAAATTTGGTGATTTTTTGCAGCTAAAGGTTGATATATATTACATTCTATATTATAATTACAACATATTTTTAAAAGAATTTTAACAAAATTGTAATATATAGAGGTAATTATGCATAAAAGAATATTTAAAACAATCTCAGCAGCTTTAATGATAACAGTATTTACATCATCAGCCGTTTTTGCTGATAATGTTACAGATTTACAGAATCAGAAGAAGCAGGCACAGAATGATCTTGAAAAATATGAGGCAGAGCTTACATATGTAATCACTCAGATGGATGAATTAGAATTAAAGATGGCTGATGTTTCGGCTAAGATAGATGAGACTAATGCGAATTTAAAGGTTGCAGAAGAGAACCAGAAACAGCAGTATTCAGATATGAAGCTCAGAATTAAATATATGTACGAGGATCAGTCAGTTTCAATATCAGAAGCATTACTTACTTCTTCAGATATGAGTGAGGTTCTTAACAAAGCTGAGTATATACAGTCTGTTTATAACTATGACCGTAGTAAATTAGACGAGATGGCACAGACAGCAAGAGAAATCGCTGATATGAAAACATCGCTTGAAGAGGATGCTGCAAAGCTTGCAAGCCTTCAGGATGATATGACAGCCAAACAGTCATTATTATATAAGTCAATAGATGAAAAGAAAGGCTCTATATCAGATTATGATACTAAGATAGCTAACGCACAGCAGGCTGCCGCTCAGGAACTGGCAAGAAGAAACAGCACAGTTCAGTCTACAACAACAGTTACAGCCAAGAATGATTCAAGCGTTGCATCAGGAGTTGTAAGCCTTGCATATTCACTTATTGGAACACCTTATGTAAGTGGTGGTTCATCTCCATCAGGATTTGACTGCTCAGGCTTTACATCTTATTTATTCAGACAATACGGAATAACATTAGCCCGTTCATCAAGTGCACAGGCAAGTGGCGGAACAAAAGTCAATGGTCTTGCTAATGCACAGCCTGGAGATATAATCTGCTATCCTGGTCATGTAGGTGTGTATATTGGTGGAGGACAGATTATACATGCAAATGTTCCGGGGGGTTCTGTAAGGGTTGCATCTGCTAATTTAATGACTATTACAGCAATAAGAAGATACTGGTAAATTTAATAATAATATGATACAATGAGTGTAGCTTATGGCTACACTCTTGTTGAATTAGCGTATTTTTTGGACGTGATAATTTTATAATTTGGGAGGAAGTTTTATGAAAAATGTTTTGTTTATTGCTTCAGAGGCAGTTCCGTTTATTAAAACAGGAGGATTGGCTGATGTAGTTGGCTCATTGCCTAAATATTTTAATAAAGATGAGTACGATGTAAGAGTAATGCTTCCTAAGTATACTTGTATTCCATGGGAATATAGGGAGAAGATGGTGTACAAGACACATTTTTATATTGATTTAGCATGGAGAACTCAATATGTAGGTGTTTTTGAACTTGTGCATGATGGGGTTACATTTTATTTTATTGACAATGAATTCTATTTCGGTGGACCTAAGATATATAGCTGGATACATGAGGATATAGAAAAGTTTGCATTCTTTAGCAAGGCTGCTTTATCAGCAATTCCGGTTATCGGCTTCAGACCTGATATTATTCATTGCCATGACTGGCAGACAGGACTTATACCTGTTTATCTCAAGGAAAGATTCTCACAGGGAGATTTTTATAAGGGCGTTAAGTCTATAATGACAATCCATAACCTTAAATTCCAGGGAGTATGGAATCTTAATAAAGTTAAGGATATAACAGGACTTCCTGACAGCTATTTCACACCTGATAAGCTTGAAGCATATGATGATGCTAATTATTTAAAGGGCGGAATTGTTTTTGCTGACAGGGTAACAACAGTAAGCAGTACTTATGCAGAAGAGATAAAGACTCCTTTTTATGGAGAACATCTTGATGGACTTATGAATGCAAGATCTAACGTGTTAAGCGGAATAGTTAATGGTATTGATTATGAAGTTTATAATCCTGAAACAGATAAATTAATTACAGCTAATTATAATCAGATAACATTCAGAAAAGAGAAATGGAAGAATAAGGTTGCGTTACAGAAAGAACTCGGCTTAACTGAAGATAAGAGCAAGTTTATGATTGGTATTGTTTCAAGACTTACAGACCAGAAGGGCTTTGACCTTATTGCATATGTCATGGATCAGCTTTGTGCAGAAGATGTTCAGCTTGTTATACTTGGAACAGGTGAGGAACGATATGAGAATATGTTCAGACATTTTGACTGGAAATATAATGACAGGGTTTCTGCTAATATTTATTATTCAGAAGAAATGTCGCATAAGATATATGCTGCATGTGATGCATTCTTAATGCCATCATTGTTTGAACCATGTGGCTTAAGCCAGTTAATGTCTTTAAGATACGGTACAGTTCCTATTGTAAGAGAAACAGGAGGACTTAAAGATACTGTAGAACCTTATAATGAATTTGAAAGCAAGGGTACAGGATTTTCATTTGCAAATTATAATGCACACGAAATGCTTGGAATAGTTAATTATGCAAAGAGTGTATATTATAATCACAAGAGAGAATGGAATAAGATTGTTGACAGAGGCATGAAGGCAGATTTCTCTTGGAACAATTCAGCAAGAAAGTATGAAGAGTTGTACAATTCTTTATAGGATATTGTTTTACATATGTTTATAAACATCTTTTTATTTAGACCACGCTATTGACATCGTTGTAAAGACTATGATACAATAGCAAAGTCGCGCGGATGTGGCGGAATGGCAGACGCAGCAGACTCAAAATCTGCCGGTGGTGACATCGTGCGGGTTCAAGTCCCGCCATCCGCATTTATATTTATTGTGAAGGAGTGTCTTATATAGGCACTCCTTTTTGTATTTGTAATTCATTATGATTGCTTGAACAGGAATATCAGAGGTCTGCGGAAGGGGAGCTATTATGTATACATGTAAGGATATACAGAAAATGATGCCGGAATTTGAACATAACAGGCTTACTTTAAAACAGGAGGAAATGTTTATAAAACATCTTAAAGAGTGTTCCGACTGTAGGGAAGAATTTGAAATTAATTATATTATTAAATATGGCCTGGAAGAGGATAATATAAAGGAAAAGACTGAAGATGAATACAAGAAATATATAGATGCTTTCGATTTTAAAGGACTTGTTGATGTAAAGATAAAAAAGAGTATTGAGAAATGCGAAAAAGAAAGAAAAATACTACGACTTGATAAAATGAGACAATTACTTGTTGATGTTATTATGATAATGACGTTGGCAGTTGGAATAATAATTTTGTATTTTTAATTACCGGGAGGCTTAAAGTGAGTAAAAAACTTATATTGATAGATGGACACAGCATTTTAAACAGGGCATTTTATGGAATACCTGATTTGACAAATAACGAGGGAATCCATACTAATGCGATGTATGGTTTTCTTAATATTATGTTTAAGTTTATAGATGAGGAAAAGCCGGATTATATAACTGTGGCATTTGACCTTAGTACACCTACATTCAGACATAAGACATATGATGCTTATAAGGGAACAAGAAAGCCTATGCTTCCTGAATTAAAGCAGCAGGTTCCTTTGATGAAAGAGCTTTTGAAATCCATGAATATAACAGTAGTGGAAAAAGAAGGCTACGAAGCTGATGATTTACTTGGAACACTTGCTAAAAAAGCAGCTGCCAAAGGAATAGAAGTATCTATAATATCAGGTGACAGGGATTTATTGCAGCTTGCGGATACTCATATCAAAATAAGAATACCTAAGACTAAAAAGGGTGTGACAGAGGTAGAGGACTATTATCCTGAGAACGTAGAAGAACTGTATAGTGTTACTCCAACAGAATTTATAGATGTAAAGGCACTTATGGGAGATACTTCTGATAATATACCGGGAGCACCGGGAATTGGTCCTAAAACTGCATCAGCACTTATAGCAAAGTACCACAACATAGATAATATTTTTGAAGATATAGAAAATGTTAAACCACCTAAAGCAAAGGAATCTATAAAAAACAATATAGAACAGATAAAGTTAAGCAAGTTCCTTGCTACTATAGATATAGAGGTTCCTATAGATTTTGATATTGAAAATGCAGCTGCCGATAACTTTTTTAACGAAAATTCATATGAGCTTTTTAAAAGATATGATTTTAAAAATATGCTCAAAAAGTTTGATGACAGCCTTGTACAAAAAGAACCGGATTGTTATCAGTATTTTGTAAATGTAACAGATTTTTCAGAAGCTGAGAATATCTTTGCAAGAGCGCTTGAGCTTATAAAGGATAATAAAAATATCGGCTTATCAGTTATTGCCGACAACACATCTGAAGGAAGTGTTTATTCGGTTTCAATTACTTTATCAGAAAAAGAGATATTTAATATATGCTGCGCAGGATTCATAACGGAAGGGTATATTACCGATAAAATCATAACTTTGGCAGACAGTGCCGATAAACGACAGATTGTAACTAATAATATGAAAGATAAGCTGTTATATTTTTCAGATTCTGAAGGCCAGCCGGTTGCTAAACAGGAAGCTTTTTTTGATACTGCAATAGCACTTTATTTATTACATCCTAATATAGAAAGCTATGATTACGAAACTATAGCAAGAGAGTTTATGAATATCACAGTCCCTTCTTTTACAGAGCTTGCAAAGAAGAGAACTTTAAACGAAATTGCGCAGGATGAAGATACATTATTAAAAATTGCATGCCTTGACAGTTATATTAATTATATGTCGGCAGAAAAGATAAAAAATGAGCTTATATCCGAGGATATGTATACACTCTTTGAAACTATTGAGATGCCGCTTGTTTTTGTGCTTTTTTCAATGCAGCAATATGGCATCAGAGTAGATAAAGAGGGATTAAATGAGTATTCTAAAGTACTCAAAGAAAAGCTTGATACGCTTGAAAAAGAAATCTATGATGAGGCAGGAGAAGAATTTAACATAAACTCACCAAAACAGCTTGGGGTCATTTTATTTGAAAAATTAAATCTTCCTAATGCCAAAAAGACAAAGAGCGGATATTCAACCGCAGCAGATGTCCTTGATAAACTGGCGCCTGATTATCCGATAGTGCAAAAAATATTGGATTACAGGCAGATGGCTAAATTAAAATCGACATATGCCGATGGGCTGGCCGGTTTTGTAAAAGATGACGGAAGAATTCACGGAAAGTTCAACCAGACAATTACTGCAACAGGAAGAATAAGCAGTACAGATCCTAATTTACAGAACATTCCTATAAGGATTCCTATGGGAAGACAGATTAGAAAAGTATTTATTCCGGAAGACGGATATGAGTTTATTGATGCCGATTATTCGCAGATTGAATTAAGAATCCTTGCACATATGTCAGGTGATGAAAAACTTATAGAGGCATATAATAATGCGCAGGATATTCACAGAACAACAGCCTCACAGGTATTTAATGTTCCGTTTGAAGAGGTTACACCTGAATTAAGAAGAAATGCCAAAGCTGTAAATTTTGGAATTATTTATGGCATGAGTTCCTTTGGATTGAGCCAGGATCTTAGCATTTCGCCTAAAGAAGCAAAAGAATATATTGAAAAATATTTTAACACTTATCCTGATATTAAAAAATATATAGACAGTCTGGTTGAGTCAGCTAAGGAAAAAGGATATTCACTTACAATGTTTAACAGAAGGCGACAGATTCCTGAATTGTCATCAGGTAATTTTATGCAGCGTTCATTTGGAGAAAGAGTTGCAATGAATGCTCCTATACAGGGAAGCGCAGCTGATATTATAAAACTTGCCATGATAAGCGTTTATAAAGGACTTAAGGATAATAAATTAAAATCAAGGCTTATATTACAGGTTCATGATGAACTTCTTGTTGAAACATACAAGGATGAGATAGAGCAGGTTAAAAAAATAATTGATGACGGCATGCGCAATGCTGCAAAGTTAAAGGTTGCTCTTGAGATAGACATGAAGGAAGGAAAGAACTGGCTGGAGGCACACTGATGAAGGTTATCGGAATTACAGGTGGAGTTGGCGCTGGCAAATCAACAGTGCTTAATATTTTAAAAAATAATTTTAATTCTTATATAATAATGGCTGATGAAGTTTCAAGGGAACTGTGTATGAAAGGCAATCAGGCATATGAAAAGCTTGTAGATATTTTTGGTGATGAAATACTTGATGATAATGGAGAGCTTAACAGAGCCGGACTTGCAAAAATTATATTTTCACAGCCCAATAAAAGAATAGTTGTTAACAGCATTATTCATCCGTTAGTCAAACAAGATATTGTTAAGAAAATAACAGAACTTAAAATTAAAGAAGAATATGATTATGTCTTTATTGAGGCAGCACTTCTTATAGAAGATCATTACAACGTATTCTGCGATGAAATATGGTATATTCATGTTTCAGAAGAAATACGAAGAAAAAGATTAAAAGAGAGCAGAAATTATTCGGATGAAAAGGTGACAGCAATTTTTAAAAGCCAGTTAAGCGAGGATGAATTCAGAAGAAATTCGGATTTTGTTATAGATAATGGTGAAAGTGTAGACAGTACGCTTAAACAAATAAGGGATTATCTTGAAGGTTGAGAAAATATACGGATTGTGATATATTTTTAATGTTAAAAGTGCTTTACAGGAGATATGGATAAATATGGATAATATATCAGCTATTCAGCAAAAACTTGTTTTTGGACTTGATATAGGAACAAGAAATATAGTAGGCGTTGTTGGAAATTTTGAACGTGGGAAATTCAAAATTCGTGCCATGGCTCAGGAAGAACATGAGACAAGGGCAATGCTAGACGGACAGATACACGATATATATAAGGTTGGAGATACCATACGAAAGGTTAAGAACAGCCTTGAAGAGCAGCTCGGCTTTAAATTGAATGACGTATGTATAGCTGCTGCCGGACGTGTTTTAAAAACGATAAATTCTTCCGCTGAAACTACATTTGATGAAGAGGTAAGAGTGACATCGGAGCATATATATTCGCTCAATCTTTTAGCTGTTGAAGAAGCACACAAAAAAATAAATGATAATTCATCCGATGCGAGATTTTACTGCGTAGGCAATACTCCGGTAAGATATCAGCTTAACGGATATGATATTAATAATCTTGAGGGGCATAAGGCTTACAAAATTGCAGTAGAACTGATTGCTACATTTTTACCGGAAGAAGTTGTTGACGGACTTTATGAAGCTGTTGAGTACGCGGGACTTAATGTTGCAAGCCTTACATTGGAGCCTATAGCTGCCATGAACATTGCAATCCCTGAACAGTACAGACTCCTAAACATTGGTCTTATTGATGTAGGAGCAGGAACTTCAGATATTTGCCTTACGAAAGACGGAAGTATAATTGCATATGGAATGATTCCTTATGCAGGTGATGAAATTACAGAAAAGATTGCAAAGCATTATCTTGTTGATTTTAACACGGCTGAAAAAATCAAAGTTTCTGCAAGCAACAAGAAAAAGGGCTTTGTTACATTTAAGGATATAATGGGACTTCCACAGAAGGTATCAGCTGATGAAATAAAGGAAGTCGCAGATGATGTAATAAAGATGATGGCAAAGGCTGCTGCCGATAAGATAATAGAATTAAATGGTGGTAAGTCCACAAATGCAGTATTTGTTGTAGGTGGTGGCGGAAAAATGGCAGGGTATACAGAATATCTTGCCAAAGATTTAGGAATTGCAAGCGAAAGAGTTGCTGTAAGAGGCGAAGAAGTTCTTACAACAGTTGATTTTGAAGCAACAGGATTCAAGAAGGATTCTCTATATGTAACACCTGTAGGTATATGTACTAATTATTTTAATCAGAAAAACAATTTTGTATTTGTAACTGTTAATGATGAAAGAGTTAAATTATATGATAATAACCATTTAACTGTTGTTGATGCTGTTATGCAGGTTGGATATCCTAACGAGAAATTGTTTCCAAGAAGAGGAAAAGAGATTAATTTCATGATTAACGGCCAGAGCAGGCTTATCCGTGGAAGCGCAGGGGAGGGCGCTGTTATATCACTTAACGGCAGACCTGCAAATCTTAATTCGCTTATTGTAAAAAATGATGAGATAACTATTAAGGAGTCAACAATAGGTAAGGCTGCAAGCATGACAATAGGCCAGTTGCCTGAATTTGATTCCAGCATAACATTTGTTGTTAATGATAAGACAATAAATTGTCCAAGATTCGCATATGTTAATGGTGAATTAAAATCTGAATTTTATGATATATGCGACGGCGATAAAATCAGAATGGAGAATTTCTACACTGTTAAGCAGCTGTTTGAATTTATTGATTATGATGTGAAACAGTATGATGTGTATGTAAATAATGAGCCTGCGGATTCAAACACAAAGGTATATGAGAATTTTTCGGTAAGGCTCATTGATAACAGCAGTTCTGATAATAATGAAAATGTTTATAATACCGGAAATGCACAGGAGAACAGCGATATATCGGATGATGCAGAAAGCAGCATGGATAATATGGGCGACAATGCTTACAATACTGTAGATGTAACAGATAACAACACAGAAAATGTTAATAAAGATAAGTCAGGAGATACATCAGCAGATGAAGCTTTAAAAGTTCCTGTGACTATTCATATTACAGTAAATAATACTCCGGTTGTTCTGTCTGGAAAATCGGATTATATACTTGTGGATTTATTTCAGTTTTATGATTTTGATTTATCACAGCCGAAGGGAAATATTGTCCTGAAACATAACGGACTGGAAGGAATATATACATCACCTCTTAACGATGGCGATGTAGTTGAAATTTACTGGGAGGATATTAAAAGATGAGAATGATGCCTATTGCAAGTGGAAGCAGTGGCAATTGCATCTACGTTGGCTCTGATAATACACATATTCTTATAGATGCTGGAGTAAGCAGAAAGAAAATATGTGAAGGACTTAACAAACTTGATTTATCCATGAAAGATATATCGGCAATACTTGTGACACATGAACATATCGACCATATTAAAGGACTTGGAGTTATTTCAAGAAAAGATAATATTCCGGTTTATACAACAAAAGGTACCGTAAAAGGGATATGTGATACATCATCCATAGGCGAAGTGCCAAATGAACTGTTTAATGAAATTACTCCGGATAATGATTTTAAATTAAATGATATATGTATACATTCTTTTAATGTTTCACATGATGCTAATGAGCCGGTTGCTTACACAGTGACTGACGGTGAGAAAAAGGCTTGTGTTCTTACTGACCTTGGATATTTTGATGATTACATAGTCGATAACATCAAAAATCCCGACGTGCTTATGGTGGAGGCCAATTATGATCTGAACCTTTTGCAGGTTGGAAGTTATCCGTATTATTTAAAACAGAGAATTATTGGTAAAAAAGGCCATTTATCCAATGAAAATTCAGGGCAGTTAATAAATGATGTCTTACATAATAATTTAAAGAAGATAATTCTTGGACATCTAAGCAAGGAGAATAATTATGATAAGCTTGCTTATGAAACTGTAAGACTGGAAATAGATATGAGCCATAACGAATACAAATCGTCAGATTTCAATATTGAGGTCGCAAAAAGAAGTGAACCTTCGGATATAATACAATTTTAAATGATGTTTGTATAAAAATTAAAATAAAATGAATATTTATAATTGTTCAATTTTAATATTGCTGTTATAATAGATAAAATTTATTAAAATAAAGAAATGAGGTACATTATGAAAAAATGTGTAATAACTGTTGTAGGTAAAGATACTGTTGGTATTATAGCAAAAGTTTGTACTTATCTTGCGCAGACAAAGATAAACATACTTGATATATCACAGACTATTGTTTCAGGTTATTTTAATATGATGATGATTGTTGATGTTTCAGAATCAGAGAAAAATTATGATGAAGTTATTTCAGATTTAGATAAATTAGGCGAAGAAATAGGCGTTTCTATTAAATGCCAGAGAGAAGAAATCTTTGATATGATGCACAGAGTATAATATTCATTTACCTATGAATATTATTATTAAAGCGGAAGGAATGGGAGAATACTGTGATTAATATATTTGAAGTAACAGAAACTAATAAAATGGTAGAAAAGGAAAATCTTGATGTGCGTACAATCACTATGGGTATTAATCTTCTTGATTGCGCAAGTGAAGATTTGAATGAAGTTAATGAAAAGATATACAAAAAAATAACAACTCTTGCAAAGGATTTAGTTAAAACAGGAGAAGAAATATCTAAGGAATTTGGTGTTCCTATTGTAAATAAAAGAATATCAATAACACCTATTTCTTTAGTTGGTGCATCAGCATGTAAAACACCTGATGATTATGTTACTATTGCAAAGACTCTTGATAAAGCTGCACATGAGGTTGGAGTTAATTTTATAGGTGGTTATTCAGCAGTTGTTTCTAAGGGAATGACTAAGAGTGATGAGCTGCTTATCCGTTCAATTCCAAAGGCACTTGCTTCAACAGAGCTTATATGCAGCTCAGTAAATGTCGGCTCTACAAAGACAGGTATAAATATGGATGCTGTTCGTCTTATGGGCGAAATAGTAAAGGAAACAGCAGAACTCACAAAAGAATCAGACTCACTTGGCTGTGCTAAACTTGTTGTACTTTGCAATGCACCTGATGACAACCCATTCATGGCAGGAGCATTCCATGGTGTAACAGAAGCTGATGCTATAATAAATGTCGGCGTAAGCGGTCCGGGTGTTGTTAAATATGCACTTGAAAGTGTAAGAGGGGCTAATTTTGAAGTGTTATGTGAAACAATTAAAAAGACAGCTTTCAAAATTACAAGAGTCGGACAGCTTGTTGCACAGGAAGCTTCTAAAAGACTTGGTATTCCTTTCGGAATTATTGATTTGTCTTTGGCACCAACTCCTGCGGTTGGCGATTCTGTTGCAGAAATTCTTGAAGAAATCGGACTTGAAAGAGCAGGAGCACCTGGAACAACAGCAGCACTTGCAATGCTTAATGATCAGGTTAAGAAGGGCGGTGTAATGGCATCTTCTTATGTAGGAGGTCTTAGTGGAGCATTTATTCCTGTAAGTGAAGATCAGGGAATGATTGATGCTGTACTCGCAGGTTCACTTACAATAGAAAAGCTTGAAGCTATGACATGTGTATGCTCAGTAGGTCTTGATATGATAGCTATTCCGGGAGATACAAAGGCAACAACTATTTCAGGAATAATAGCTGATGAAGCAGCTATAGGTATGGTTAACCAGAAGACAACTGCTGTAAGAGTTATTCCGGTTGCGGGAAAAGATGTAGGAGATACAGTTGAATTCGGTGGTCTGCTCGGCTATGCGCCTATTATGCCTGTTAATAAGTTTGACTGTTCAGCATTTGTAAACAGAACAGGAAGAATACCTGCACCAATCCACAGTTTCAAGAACTAAGATATAATCTGCGCGATTAATAATAATATAGGGATTTTAAAGAAATAAAGCAAAAACACCGTACAACAATTTTCAATATTTGTTGTATGGTGTTTTTATAATCTTATAATATTCTGTCGGAATTCATCAGGAAATTTCGTGCCGAATTTATTAAAAATAACCTGATTGTATATATTGGCAGCATGAATATCATCCGATAATAACTCCTTGTAATCTGCAACCTTTGTAACAATAGGTACCGGACAATTCTTTTTGACAGCATTAAGATACTGCTGACCGGTCTTATCAAAGCCAAGGATTCTTATATAAGGAATGGTAGCATAATTACATTTTCCGGCATCTGTAAATTCAAGAATGATATTCATTACAATTCTTGATAGTCTGGTGTAAGTGTATAATTTTGATTTTATCTTTGGCAGAAAATCTGATATTGATGATGTATCGTCAAATACTGCAATAATTCTGTTTGCCAGAGCTTCGTTTACATCGGGATATCTGCAAAGATATTTGGATGCTTCATTTTTATCTTTGCAAATGTCTAAGATTTCTCTTAATTTATAATTAAAATACATGCTGAAATCATCTATTGTAACCGGTGCGGTAATATTATTTGACTCTTTAAGCTCTTCAAACATTTTATCAGGAATATAATTTTTGATAGTGCCATTAAAAATGTATTGGCCCTTATCATTATCCTTTGCAGATAATATTTTACGGATAGCTGTTGCACTTGCAGTAGCGGATTCTATATCGGATGAATTGTAATCATCACCGTTTCGCTTGATAGTGTATGCTTGCATGTTACATTTTAGTTTTTTTATGGCACGAAGATATTCAATTCCTAAAATGTTATTAGGACAGTTAAGCGATTGTATTAAAATGTCCGTATCAAATGAAGAACCGAAACTTTCTGTTTCCGAGGTTAAATAATCTTTAAATGCCATAGAACGTGCCATTGGATAGGATAGTCCCAAAGCTAAATGTTTCTTTAAATAATAAGAATACCTTTCAGGCTCGTTATCTATAATATCTGCAATAAAGCTTAACAATTTTATATCATTACATTCACTTCCGAATACAACATTTTCAACATTAAGGCAGTTTAATGTACCTATTCCGCCGTATGCAAAAAATTCAGCACTTGATAATGCGTAATAAGACGGAAGTTCAAGGACAAGATTTGCGCCACATTGCAGGGCTGATTTTGCTCTTGCGTATTTATTAATGACCGCAGGCTCACCGCGTTGCACAAAATTACCGCTCATAACAGATATCAGGACATCTGCACCGGTCAGTTCTTTTGTTTTGTTTATATGATAAATATGACCATTATGCAGAGGGTTATATTCTGTGATTACACCTACGCTTTTCATAATAAATCTCCTTGTGAAGTATGGATATATTTGTGTTATTTAATATTAACCTATATTTTTTTGTGTGTCAAAATAAGGATTTTGGTAATGCATGCCATTAAAAACAATCATTAAACTTGTCTTAAATAAAAAATAGGAGTATAATTTAGGCAAACCGTAATGAATTCGGGAATAAATCAAATGAGATTAAGGAGGAGTCATTAATCATGGCATTTATTGACACAATTAAAGAAAGAGCAAAAGCAGATAAGAAGACTATTGTTTTACCAGAGTCTATGGATAAGAGAACTTATGAAGCTGCTGAGAAGATTTTAAAGGAAGGTATTGCTAATTTAGTTATCATTGGTACTCCTGAAGAGATCGAGAAGTATGGTAAGGGCTATGACATTTCTGGCGCCACAATCGTAGATCCATTTAACGATCCTAATAAGCAGAAATATATTGATAAATTTGTTGAGTTAAGAGCTAAGAAGGGTGTTACACCAGAGATGGCTAAGGAACAGATGGAAAAGGATTACATGTACTATGCATGCCTTATGTGCAAGTGTGGAGATGCAGATGGAGCAGTTTCAGGTGCATGCCATTCAACAGGTAACACAATTCGTCCAGCACTTCAGTTATTAAAGACTAAGCCAGGTATCAGCTCAGTTTCAGGTTTCTTCCTTATGGAAGTTCCAGATTGTGAATTCGGTGAGAATGGTCTTTTCGTATTTGCTGACTGTGCTGTAAGCCCAGATTATGATTCAGAGAAGCTTGCTGAGGTTGCTAAGCTTTCTTCAGATTCATTCAAGAGCTTTGTAGGAAAGGACGCTAAGGTTGCTATGCTTAGCTTCTCTTCATACGGAAGTGCTAAGCATGACAGAGTAACTATGGTTGCTGATGCTGTTAAGATTGCTAAAGAAAAATATCCAGATATCACTGTTGATGGTGAACTTCAGTTAGATGCTGCTTTAGTTCCAGAAGTTGCTGCACTTAAGGCACCTGAGAGTCCGGTAGCTGGTAAGGCTAATACACTTGTATTCCCTAACCTTGAAGCTGGTAACATCGGTTATAAGCTTGTTCAGAGACTTGCTAAGGCTGGAGCTTACGGACCTGTTCTTCAGGGACTTTCTATGCCAGTTAACGATCTTTCAAGAGGATGCTTTGCTGACGATATCGTTGGTGTAGTAGCTATGACAGCAGTTCAGGCTCAGAATGCATAATCTTTAACAAAGTTTATACATAATAATTTTAAGGAGAATTTATATAATGAATATTTTAGTTTTAAACTGCGGAAGCTCATCTCTTAAGTATCAGCTTATTAATATGGATGATGAGAGCGTAATCGCTAAAGGACTTGTAGAAAGAATCGGTATTGAAGGTTCTGTTCTTACACATAAGCCAACAGGCAAGGATAAATATGTTGTTGAGACTCCTATGAAGGATCATAACATCGCTGTTAAGCTTGTACTTGATGCTCTTCAGGATGCAGAACACGGTGTAATCAAGTCTACAGATGAGATTGCAGCAGTAGGACACAGAGTACTTCATGCAGGTGAGAAGTACATCGAATCTTGTCTTGTAACAGAGGATGTTAAGAAGGTTGTAAGAGAATGCTTCGACCTTGGTCCTTTACATAATCCAGCTAACCTTATCGGTATTGAAGCTGTTGAAGCTGCTATGCCTGGCAAGCCAAATGTAGCAGTATGGGATACAGCATTTGGTGGAACAATGGAGCCAAAGGCTTATCTTTATGCTATTCCTCGTGAATACTATGAGAAGTACGGCGTAAGAAGATATGGTTTCCACGGAACAAGCCACAGCTTCGTATCTAAAGAAACAATCAAGTTTGCTAACCTTGATCCTAAGACAGCTAAGGTTATCGTTTGCCACCTTGGTAACGGTGCTTCAATTTCAGCTTCTATCGGTGGTAAGTGTGTAGATACATCTATGGGTCTTACTCCACTTGAAGGACTTATCATGGGAACACGTTCTGGTGACCTTGATCCAGCTATCTTAGAGTTCTTATGCAACCATGAGAACCTTACAATAAGCGAGATGCTCAACATCCTTAACAAGAAGTCTGGTGTTCTTGGCATGTCAGGTGGAATCTCAAGCGATTTCAGAGATCTTAACGCAGCAGCTAATGAAGGTAATGAAATTGCTAAGGTTACACTTGAAGCTTATGCTTACAGAGTAGCTAAGTACATCGGTGCATATACAGCAGCTATGAATGGTGTTGATGCTATTACATTTACAGCAGGTGTTGGTGAGAATGCTGCATGGCTTCGTCCAATGGTAGCTAAGTATCTTGGATACCTTGGTGTTGAGCTTGATGAAGCAGCAAGCGAGAAGGCTTGTGGAGTAGAAGGAATTATTTCTACACCAGAATCTAAGGTTAAACTTTGCGTAATTCCTACTAACGAAGAACTTGCAATTGCAAGAGAAACTTTAGCTCTTGTAAAATAATTGTTGACAAACAATATAGGTGTGCGTATAATAGGAAAAGTGTGAAAAAAACATTTGTTTTTTTGACGCTTAATAGTATGAAATGGAGACATTTATGCTAATTGATTTAAGAAATCTTTTATCGGGAAATGAGGACAGCATAACAGTAGATGCTACCATAGATATGGAGACTTTCAGTACTTCATATGGTGATTATCCAATTGTTGACAAGCAGACTTTTAAGCTTACACTTGATAAGCTTGATAAGAATAAGGCTTCTGTTAAAGGAAGCAGCTCGGTGACACTTTGCATTCCTTGTGACAGATGTTTGCAGCCTGTTAATACAGTGGTTGATTTTGATATTGACAGAACATTGTATATTGGCGACAGCATCAATGAGATAGAAGACGGAGAAGAACAAGACTATATTGATGGATACAACCTCGACGTGGACAAACTTGCTTTGGGAGAAATCCTTATGGGAATTCCCGGCAAGGTACTATGCAAGCCTGATTGTAAGGGACTTTGCATGATATGCGGCAATAACCTTAACATTAAGGAGTGTGGTTGTGACAGAGAGTCCATAGATCCAAGAATGTCTGTTTTCAAAGATATTTTAAACAATTTTAAGGAGGTGTAACTGTGTCAATTTGTCCAAAGAATAAATCTTCTAAGGCTAGAAGAGATAAGAGAAGAGCTAACTGGAAGATGAGCGCTCCAAACCTTGTTAAATGCTCAAAGTGTGGTGCTTTAATGATGCCTCATAGAGTTTGCAAGTCTTGTGGTTCTTACAACAAGAAAGAAATCGTTTCAGTTGATTAATTCTTATTTGATTTAGAATAATTAGTTTATAAAGCCATTGTTTTAATTATATTAAGACAATGGCTTTTTTTCTATTATTTAGAAAAATATTTTGCTTTATTAAATTGTATAATAAATTGTATGATAAATGAGTAAATTACTTGATTTTTTCTCTCAAAATGGTATTATATAGATAAACATTTGTGAATAAAGTGTGAAAATTCAATTAAATGGTAAGGCTTATATTATTGTTATTTTATTATGCCTTAGATGGGAGGAACTATGAAAATTCAAGATTTTACAGACATGGAGATATTCGAAAATATTATGTCTAATTGGGCATTGGCTACAGGACTTGCAACAGTAGCTGTAGGGGCTGATGGAAAGTATATTTCAAAGTGTTATAACTTTACAGATTTTTGTATTAAATATACAAGAGGATGTCCAGAGGGGGCACGAAGATGTGAGAAGTGCGACAGAGAAGGAAAGGGCGTTTATCATTGTCATGCAGGTCTGATTGATTTTGGTATTGACCTGGTTGTTAACGGAGAGGTGCTTGGCTCTGTAATAGGTGGACAGGTACTTCCTGAAGAACCTGATGAAGATAAGTTCAGACAGGTTGCCAAAGAACTTCATATTAATGAGGAAGACTATCTGAATGCATTATATAAAGTTAATGTAAGAAGTGAGGAAGCTATACATGCTTCAGCCAATCTGCTTGGCGATGTTCTTAATAACTTCATTAATGCAGAATATACAGTTAAATACAATGGTAAGTTAATTGACAGCCTTACACATGGAGTTGCTGAATGTGAAAGCCTTGTCGAGGAAATAAAATCTAATACAAATCAGCTTAATAATATCCAGCGTAAGCAGAATATTTTAGCTCTTAATGCAAGTATAGAGGCTGCAAGAGCCGGAGATGCAGGAAGAGGATTTGCGGTAGTTGCAACAGAGGTTGCCAAGCTTGCCAAGGATTGCAATGATTTGAATAATTCAATATCTGAGAGAGTGGCTAATATATCAGATGTTATACATAAAATGGTTAATTCCAAAGATAACCATTAAAAATAAGGGGCTGTTATTTAAAGACAGCTCCTTATTTTAGATTTAAGATTAGTTTTACTTAGGGATACAGACTGTTTTTGTCTGTAAATATACACCGGAAAACATTGAAAAAATATTTTGAAAAATACATACAGTAAGGAATTATAAAATGGACAGAATTATAAGAATTTTTGTGCATGATATCATTGGTTTATCAAGAAATATATTTGCATTAATAATAGCTGTGGGATTGTGCATTATCCCATCGCTTTATGCGTGGTTTAATATATATTCAAACTGGGATCCTTATGCAAGTACTTCATCTATTAAGGTTGCTGTTGTGTCTGATGATAAGGGGAGCATAAATAATAATGTACAAGTTAACATGGGCGAGGCAATACTTGATAACTTAAGAAATAATACAGGACTCGGATGGCAGATACTTGATGATAAAGATAAAGCTATAGAGGGGGTTAAGAGCGGAGAGTATTATGCAGCCATAGTTATCGGAGAAGATTTTAGCGATAATCTGGTTAATTTTATTGAAAATGGTATGGCAAGGCCTTCTGTAACTTATTATGAAAATGAAAAGAAAAATGCTGTTGCAAGTAAAATAACAGATACCGGAAAGTCAACATTACAGGAAAATATAAATACACAGTTTATAGATACTGTGGTAAATACTGCACTGAACAGCTCAGAGGAGCTGTTTAAAGATTATAAAAGTGTATTATCGGGAATTGTTAACAACCTTACACAGTTAAATGAAAACCTTAATGGATATAATGCTACAATTACAGCATTTGTAAACAATAATGCCGTGTTGTCAGATAATCTTAAAGACATTAATTCAAAGATACCGGGAATTCAGAATATTTTATCCAACGGAAGTGACAATTCTATTGTATTGCAGAATAACGCATCTGAAGCGGCTAAACAATATTCAGAGAAGCTTGATACATATTATAATGATATACAGAACATTGAAAATGAAATTTCGGATAAAATAAATGCATTAATTAATTCTTTACAGCAGAATGTATCTGAGGAAGAAATAAATTCAGGTATTGATGAAGTTATTAAATTATTAGATGCATTGATTGCGGATAATGATGCGCTTGCGCAGTATCTTACAAACATTTCAGAGCAGCTTGGAGGAGTTGTAAGTGCAGATGTTATTAATTCTGTATTTAATACAATTACAACTACGGAAAATACAATTAAAGCATTACTTGAACAATCTAAGACACTGGTTTCACAGGGCGTTGGTGATTTTAATTCAAGATTAGAGCTTACTAAGATAATATTACAGCAATGTAAAGAAAAAACAGATGAACTTAATAAGATAACTAACAGTTCTTTAAAAAATGTTGTAAGTATTATAAATTCATCTGTAAGCTCAACACTTACGACAATTGGAACCTCTCTAAACCAGATATCACGTCAGCTTGATACATTTTCTTCAATGCTTGGAAGTACACAGCAGTCGGTTGACGGAATGAGTGTCGGACTTAATGAAACACAAACTATAATTAATGGATTAACAGGTAAAATTAGCACAATCACAGAAAGACTGAACGGACTTTCAAAAGATGAGACTGTTGAAATTCTAAAGCAGGCATTGACCAGACAGCCTGAGGTTTATGGTGAATTTATGTCATCACCTGTTAAAATAGATACACATCAGATATTTGCAACATCAAATTATGGCTCAGCTGTTGCTCCATTTTATACAACTTTGGCTTTGTGGGTTGGAGGACTTTTACTGACAGCATTGATAAAAGTTCATCCGGATGAGAAGAAGCTTATAAATGATGCAAAAGAACACGAATTGTTTTTCGGAAGATATCTTCTGTTTTTTGTTATGGGGCAGGTTCAGGCATTTATTACAGTATGGGGAGACTTATATCTGTTAAAAATACAATGCATGAATAAAGGATTGTTTTTATTTGCAGCATGCTTTACAAGCTTTGTGTTTACGTTGCTTATTTATACACTTACATTGTCATTTGGAGACATAGGAAAAGCACTCGCTGTTGTAATGGTTGTAATTCAGATTGCCGGTTCAAGTGGAACATATCCGATAGAACTGCTTCCTTCATTTTTCCAGAAGGTATACATATATTTTCCTTTCCCTTATGCAATAAATGCCATGCGTGAAACGATAAGCGGTATGTACGGAGGCAACTACTGGATGTACATATTTGAGCTTATGATATTTGCGATAGTTTCTTTAGCTGTAGGACTGGTTATAAGAAAGCCTTTTATAAAGTTAAATCATTATATGCATAAAAGAATGAAAGATACAGAAATGATGTAGGATAGGAGGAATTGCTTTGAATACAGATATTAATATTGATAAAAATAGTTCCGGCATAGATTATGAAGAACAGCTTATAAAATATTATTCTGCTATACATGAAAGAAACAAGAAGAGAATAAAGGCTGGAATGATATGCATGATAATTATTCCGATGTTTTTTATGATACTTATGTTTGCTATGAACAGTTCAAAGATAATTTATCTTGTTTTATGGATAGTGTCTTTGTTTGCATTGTGTGTATATCTGATAGCTGTGGAATATATGGATTATAATCTTAAAGAGCATATAAAAGATATTGGAATAGATGAACATAAACTTGATGAAATAATAGGCCCTGATGTAATAAAACAGGATTTTGATGATGTTAAAGAGAGGATTGGACTATGAAAAATATCTATAGAATATTTCTTTCTGACTGGAAGCGAATAAGTAAAAATGTAGTCGCAGTGGTTGTGGTTATAGGTCTTACTATTTTACCATCCCTGTATGCCTGGTTTAATATATTATCAAACTGGGATCCGTATGGCAAAGAATCTACATCACAGATAAAGGTTGCTGTTGCATCGGATGATAGCGGAACGTCAATGGAAGGCATGCAGCTTAATATGGGAGATAATATCATATCAGCTTTGCAGTCTAATGATACTATTGGCTGGGTATTTACTGATACTACAGCAGATGCGATAAATGGAGTATATTCGGGGGAATATTATGCAGCACTTATCATTCCTTCTGATTTTTCAGCAAAAATGTTAAGTTTTATTTCTGACGATATTAATCATCCTGAAATAGAATATTATACAAACCAGAAAAAGAATGCCATTGCACCTAAGATAACAGATAAGGCTAAAACGGCTGTGCAGGAACAGGTTAACCAGACATTTATTAATACGATTACAACTACATTAGCAAAGGCATTGTCAGGGGTAAATAATGTTACGGGCGGTAATTCAGCTATATCAGATAATGTGTCAGCATTTGATACATTGCTTCTTGGAGTTGAAAATATTAATAATCAACTGGATTCATACAGTATTTTGCTTGATGCATTAATAAATGTTACTGATTCATCTGTAACGGCCATGAATCTTGCATCAGCCTCATATTCTTCTGATACATTAGATATTACAGGGCAGCAAAAGCTTATAGAAGGTCTGATTAAAATTTCTGATTATCTAAAGGGCACAGATAATACTTTAACCAATTTAGATGCATCAGAAATAAAAGAAAATCTTGGACAGCTTTCAAGCGTATTAAAAAATATTTCTGATATTTATGACAGGGCTGGTGGAAACATTACGCAGTTTACAGCATCAGTTTTGGAAATAAAGAATAACCTTTATGATACAAAGGTGATAGTTGATGAATTGAAATCAAAGATGACAGGCGTATATGATAATCTTAAAATGCTTAACACAAGCAGTGGTTATGAAATGCTTATGAATGTGTTAAAGTTTGATGCAAATGATTTAGGCACATTTATTTCAGCACCTGTTGAAATATCGACGGAAAAGATATATCCGATTGAAACTTATGGTTCTGCCATGACACCTTTTTATACAGTTCTTGCAATATGGGTTGGAGCATTGATATTAGTTGCGATAATACATGTAAATGTTAAACCACAAAAGGAACATCCGGATATAAATCCTGTCCAGGCATATTTTGGAAGATATATAACATTTTTCCTTATAGGACAGGCTCAGGCACTTCTTGTGACTTTGGGTGATTTATATTTTATAGGCATTCAATGTATAAGTCCGTTTAAATTCTGGTTTGCAGCATCTGTTACAAGCTTTGTATTTTCTATTTTTATGTATTCGCTGACTGTTGCCTTTGGCAATGTAGGAGAAGCTCTTGCTGTTGTTATCATGGTAATACAGGTTGCGGGTGCAGGCGGAACATTTCCTGTAGAGGTATTACCAAAGGTATATCAGTATATATATAAATATCTTCCTTTTACCTATGCAATGAATGCACTTAGGGAAACTGTGGGAGGTTTTTATAAATTTAATTACTGGAAGTATTTAGTAATACTAAGTGTTTATGTTTTAATATCTTTATTTATAGGTTTGGTTGTAGCCATACCTTGCAGAAAGTTAAATGAAAAAATAGAGAAGAGTAAACATAGGTCGGAAGTAATGATATAACTTGATTTTGAGGTGTATTCGTAGTATAGTTATATGGATAATTGTTTTATTTTAGATAAGATTAGGACTGAGGTATTATAAATTATGGTAAAAGTCGCACTTGATGCTATGGGCGGAGATAATGCACCACAGGAAATTGTTAAAGGTGCTGTGTTAGCGGTTAATAATGAAAAGGATGTTTTTGTATATCTTGTAGGTAAGGAAGAGGCAGTTAATGCAGAACTTTCTAAGTACGAATATGATAAACAAAGAATTGAAGTTGTTAACGCAACTGATGTTATAGAAACAGGAGAGCCTCCTGTTATGGCTATAAGACGAAAGAAGGAGTCTTCTCTTGTTAAGGCTCTTACTATGGTTAAGAATAATGAAGCAGATGCATTTGTTTCAGCCGGAAGTTCGGGAGCAATATTAGTAGGCGGTCAGGTTATAGTCGGAAGATTAAAAGGTGTTGAAAGACCACCTATGGCACCTCTTATACCTACAGCTACAGGCGTTTCGATTCTTGTAGACAGCGGAGCTAATGTTGATGCAAGACCTGATTTTCTTGTGCAGTGGGCTAAGATGGGTTCTATTTACATGGAGAATGTAGTAGGAATCAAGAATCCAAGAGTTGCAATAGTTAATGTCGGACTTGAAGAAGAAAAAGGAAATAAGCTTGTTAAAGAAACATTCCCTCTTCTTAAAGAATGTAAGGATATTAATTTTATCGGAAGTATTGAAGCAAGGGAAATTCCAAATGGCGGAGCAGATGTTATAGTATGTGATGCATTTGTTGGAAATGTAATTCTTAAGCTGTACGAAGGACTCGCATCTACTCTTATTGGTAAAATCAAAGGTGCGATGATGTCAACCTTGAAAAGCAAGATAGGAGCACTACTTATCAAGAAGAATTTAAAGAATACTTTAAAAACATTAGATGCTTCTGAATATGGTGGAGCACCACTTATAGGACTTAACGGTCTTGTTGTTAAGACACATGGAAATGCAAAAGCAAAAGAGATTAAGAATTCAATTATACAGTGTCTTAAATTTAAAAATGAAAATATTAATGATAAGATTGTTGAATCAATTGCGCTTTCATCTGAGGAATAATCTTAAATATGCGTTTTTGATATAACTTATCATTTATATTATAAATTAATTATGAAAGGAATTTTGGTATGGAGGAATTCAAGAAATTACAGGGAATTATAGCTGATGTATTAAATATTGATGCTGAAAAGATTACTCCTGAGACAACTTTTGTTGATGATCTCGGTGCAGATTCATTAGACGTATTCCAGATAATAATGGGAATTGAAGAGGAGTTTGATATTCAGATTCCTGATGATGCAGCAGAAAAGATAGTTACTGTTAATGATGCTGTTACTCAGATTAAGAATGCTATCAATTAATATTTTTTGTAAATAATAATTTGATATTTATATTTCATGAGACTGCCACTTATATGGTGGTCTCATGGTTTTTTGATGTATAGGATTAAGGTGTCGGAAGATCACTTTTCTCATGTAAAAGGAGAACACATGTATAGTACAGATTATGATAATTTTCAAAATGTTATAAATTATCACTTTAATGATTTGAATTTATTAAAAAATGCTTTGACGCACAGCTCGTATGCAAATGAAAAAAAGATAAACAAGTGTAAAGATAACGAAAGACTTGAGTTTTTGGGAGATGCAGTCTTAGAGCTGACATCAAGTGATTATATTTATAAGAATCACGAAGAAATGCATGAAGGAAACATGACAAAGCTTCGTGCAAGTATTGTGTGTGAACCTACACTTGCTATGTGTGCCAGAGAAATAGGACTTGATAAATATATAATGCTTGGAAAAGGTGAAGAGCTTACCGGTGGAAGAACAAGGGATTCAATAATTTCTGATGCGTTAGAAGCTGTTATAGGTTCTATTTATTTAGATGGTGGTTTTGCTAATGCGAAAGAATTTGTCAGTTCATTTGTATTAAATGATCTTGACAACAAGAAACTCTTTTTTGATAGCAAGACTATCCTTCAGGAAGTTGTGCAGTCTATGGGTAAGGAGGCAAAATATATCTCTATAGGAGAAAGCGGTCCTGAACATAATAAGGTGTTTATGGAAAGACTTCATATAGATGATGATTTTGATGTTGATGCCAGCGGACATACAAAAAAAGCTGCACAGCAGCATGCTGCATATAAGGCACTGCTTAGATTTAAGGATATGGGAATTAATATTGAGCCGAAAGGGACTAAATAAATGTATTTAAAGAGTATAGAGGTGCAGGGTTTTAAATCATTTGCTAATAAAATAGTATTTGATTTTCATAATGGAATAACAGGTATAGTAGGTCCTAATGGTTCTGGAAAGAGTAATGTGGCTGATGCTGTAAGATGGGTATTAGGAGAACAAAGTGCCAAGCAGCTTCGTGGTTCCAAAATGGAAGATGTTATTTTTGCCGGAACAGAAGCGCGTAAGCCGGTTGGTTTTGCTTATGTTGCAATTACATTGGATAACAGCGACCATGCATTGCCGGTTGATTATGATGAGGTTACTGTTTCAAGAAGAGTATACCGTTCAGGCGAAAGCGAATATCTTATAAACGGAAATGCATGCAGATTAAAAGATGTCACAGAGCTGTTTTATGATACGGGTATCGGAAAAGAAGGTTATTCAATAATCGGTCAGGGACAGATTGATAAGATTTTAAGTGGTAAACCTGATGAGCGAAGAGAACTTTTTGATGAGGCGGCAGGTATTGTTAAGTTTAAAAGACGTAAGGCTGCTGCGCAGAAAAAGCTTGAGAATGAAAAAAGTAATCTTGTCAGAGTTAATGACATTTTGACAGAACTTGAAAAACAGGTTGGCCCACTTGAGAAACAGTCTGCAAAAGCAAAAGAATACTTAAATCTTAAAGCTGATTTAAAAAAATATGACGTTAATGCCTTTCTTCTTGAGACTGAAAGAATCAGAAATGAAGTATCGGTTCTTGATGAAAAGATACAGATTTCAGACAACGATTTAGAAAAGGCAAAAGCAGAATATGAGAGTACAAAGGAAGAATACGAGGCTGTTGAAAGCCAGCTTAATTCTATAAATGAAGAAATAGATAATACTTCATTAAGACTTTCGGAAATTGAGTTGGAAAAACAAAGACTTGAAGGCCAGATAAATGTATTTAACGAACAGATTAAGACAATAGAAGCTAATTCAAATCTGTATAATGAAAGAATTAATTCAATTGCTAAGGAATATGAATTAAGAAATTCAAATTTACAGAGTCTTTCAGAAGAATACAAGACTTATGAGGAAAAGCTTGAAGAATATAAGGAAAAGCTTGAAGAGGAAGTAAGAAAGCATGAGCTGATTCAGGAAGAAATTGATGGTATTTCAGGACAGATAGAGGGACGTCAGAATGGACTTTATGACATTCTTAACGAAAAATCACTTATCAAGGCTGAAAACCAGAAATTTACTACAATGCTTGAACAGCTTAATATCAAGAAAGCAGGACTTAACAGCACTCTGATAAGCCATAAGAGTGAAGAAGTAAACCAGCAGAACACAATAGATAAGTTAAATAAAGAATTTGAAGAAGAAGATAGTAATGTAAATTCAATTACTGACAGAATATCTAAAGGTAATGAAGAGGTTTCATCTCATAAGGCAGATATTGCTGAATTGAATGCAACAGCAGATAAGCTTACGCAGAATTATCACAGAGAAAAGTCAAGACTTGAATCATTAATTAATATTACTGAAAGATATGATGGCTACAGCAACAGTATCCGTAAGATAATGGAATTAAAAGAAAACAATAAAGGTATTCTTGGTGTTATTGCGGACATTGTAAAGGTTGAAAGAAAATATGAAACTGCTGTAGAGACAGCGCTTGGAGGTTCTATACAGAATATTGTCACAGATACTGAGGCGACTGCAAAAGGACTGGTGGCATATCTTAAAGAAAACAAGCTTGGAAGAGCTACATTTTTACCACTTAATGCCATTAACGGAAGAAATACTCTTGATAATGAACCATGCTCAAAAGAAAAAGGTGTCATCGGTATTGCGAGCAGCCTTGTAAAAGTATCTTTTGAATATGAGGCACTGGCTAAGTATCTTTTGGGAAGAGTTTTAGTTGTTGATAATATTGATAACGCACTTCTTATTGCAAGAAAATATAAATATTCATTAAGAATTGTTACACTTGAGGGTGAACAGCTTAATCCGGGTGGTTCACTCACAGGTGGTGCGTTCAAGAATTCAAGCAATCTTCTTGGTAGAAGAAGAGAAATTGAAGAATTGAAAAAGAGTGTTGCAGCAACAAGCAAAGAAATTAATGACATTAAAGCAGAAATTTCTTCTCACAGAAATAAAGTGACAGAGATAAGAGCAGCTCTTGATAGTGATAATAAGCTGTTAAGGGAAGCACAGCTTAAGAGAAATACTTTGCAGATTAATTTAACACAGGCAAAGAATAAGTTATCTGAGATTAATGCATCATATCAGCAGAGCAAAAATGAGTTACAGGAAGCTAATGAACAGATAGAAGCTATTAAAGCAAGCCTTTCAGATGTCAGCGGCAATCTTGCAAGTCTTGATAACAAGAATGAAACATCAAAGAAAGAGATTGAGAATCTTACAGCTGTACTTGAACAGAAGAAAGCAGCAGAGAGTGCTCATAATCAGGAAATCGAAAATATCAGGCTTGAATATAATTCTTTATTGCAGAAGAGCACATTTACAAAAGAAAACATTGAACGTATTAATCAGGAAATAGAAAACTTCAAAGCAGAAGAAGATGACATCAGAAGTAAAATCAGCAATACCGAGAATGATATAGCTGAAAAGCAGAAAGAAATTGCTGACGTTAAGGGCAAAATTGCTTCAGCATCTATTGATGCATTGAATTACAATAATTCTGTTGCTGAATTAAAAGAAAAAAGAAATAAAGCAAATGAAAGCCACAAGACATTTTTTGAAAAGCGTGAAAGCATCAGTAACACAATCAACAGTCTTGATAAAGAAAGCTACAGACTTCACAGTCAGAAGGACAAGCTTGAGGAATCCAATGACAGCCTTGTTGATTACATGTGGAATGAGTATGAACTTACATATAATTACGCTTTAGAGCTTAAGAATCCTGAGCTTGATAATTTATCTGAAATAAGAAAGCAGATAAATGTTCTTAAATCAGGAATAAAGAAGCTTGGTGATGTAAATGTTAATTCAATAGAAGAGTATAAAGAAGTAAGCAGCCGTTATGAATTCCTTAAAGGACAGCATGACGATCTTATAAAAGCTGAAGAAGCTCTTACTGCTGTTATAGATGAATTAGACAGTGGAATGAGAATACAGTTTGAAGCCAAATTCAAAGAAATAAAGAAAGAATTTGATAAAGTATTCAAGGAATTATTTGGTGGAGGACAAGGTACTATTGAACTTGTTGAAGGTGAAGATATACTTGAAGCAGGAATACTTATTATTTCACAGCCGCCCGGAAAGAAATTACAGAACATGATGCAGCTTTCAGGTGGTGAAAAGGCTCTTACAGCTATCTCACTTCTTTTTGCAATTCAGAATCTGAAGCCTTCTCCATTCTGTCTTCTTGATGAAATAGAAGCTGCGCTTGATGATTCTAACGTAGGAAGATATGCTAATTATCTTCATAAGCTTACTGCACATACACAGTTTATTGTTATTACACACAGACGTGGAACTATGGCTGCGGCAGACAGACTTTACGGAATAACAATGCAGGAGAAAGGTGTTTCGGCACTTGTTTCTGTAGATTTGATTGAAAAAGATTTGGATAAGGGAAAGGGTAACTAATATGGGATTATTCAGCAAATTAAAAGAAGGTCTTTCTAAGACAAGAGATAATATTGTATCCGGAATTGATTCTATATTCAGCGGATTTTCTTCAATTGATGATGACTTTTATGAGGAACTTGAGGAAACTCTTATTATGGGAGATATCGGAGTAAGAGCAACAGAGGATATAATTGAAGATTTAAAACAAAAGGTTAAAGAAAATAAAATAAAAGACCCTAAGGACTGCAAACAGCTCTTGATAGACACCATTAAAGAGAAAATGGATTTAGGTGAAAATGCTTATGAGTTTGAAAACAGAAAATCAATAGTTATGCTTATTGGTGTAAATGGAGTTGGTAAAACAACATCTGTAGGAAAACTTGCAGGACATTTAAAGGCAATGAATAAAAAGGTTATAATGTCTGCTGCCGACACATTCAGGGCAGCTGCGATTGAGCAGCTTACTGAATGGGCAAACAGAACAGGGGCTGATATTATAGCACAGAGTGAAGGCTCTGATCCTGCTGCTGTAATATATGACTCAATAGCTGCTGCAAAAGCAAGAAATGCTGATGTACTTTTATGTGATACAGCAGGCCGTCTGCAGAACAAAAAAAATCTTATGGAAGAACTTCGTAAGATTGACAGAGTAATAGAAAGAGAGTATTCTGATGCTTATAGAGAAAATTTGATTGTTCTTGATGCTACAACAGGTCAGAATGCATTATCTCAATTAAGAGAATTCAATGATGTTACAGATATAACAGGAATTATTCTTACCAAAATGGACGGAACTGCAAAAGGTGGTATTGCGGTTGCTATACAGGCGGAATTCGGAATTCCGGTAAAGTATATCGGAGTAGGTGAGAAGGTTGAAGATTTACAGAAGTTTGATTCGGATACATTTGTAAATGCTCTGTTTGATATTGAAACACCAGAAGAATAAAAAATAAGTGGAAAAGGGAATGGTTATGGAAGAATTATCATTAAAGAAATTTGAAGAAGCTGCAGAAAAGGTGAAAGAAGCTACACTTCCTACTAATCTTGTTTACAGCGAATATTTTAGTGCACAGACTAATAACAAGGTTTATTTAAAGCCTGAAAACATGCAGTATACCGGAGCTTATAAGGTTAGAGGAGCTTATTATAAGATAAGCACAATGTCAGAGGATGCAAGACAGAGAGGTCTTATAACTGCATCTGCCGGAAATCATGCGCAGGGTGTTGCATTTGCTGCAAAGAAATTTGGTGTTAAGGCTACAGTAGTTATGCCAACAACTACACCACTTATAAAAGTAAACAGAACTAAAGGATACGGCGCAGAGGTTGTATTATATGGTAATGTTTATGATGAAGCCTGCGAGTATGCAATGAAGCTTGCAGAGGAAAAAGGACTTACATTTGTACATCCTTTTGATGATTTGGATGTTGCAACAGGTCAGGGTTCTATTGCAATGGAAATAATCAAAGAGCTTCCAACTGTTGATTATATTCTTGTTCCTATCGGAGGAGGCGGTCTTGCAACAGGTGTTTCTACACTTGCAAAGCTTCTTAATCCTAATATAAAAGTTATCGGTGTTGAACCTGCCGGTGCTAACTGCCTTCAGGAATCACTCAAAGCAGGAAAGGTTGTTACACTTCCTGGTGTTAACACTATAGCAGACGGTACAGCAGTTAAGACTCCTGGAACAAAACTTTTCCCATATTTACAGAAGAATCTTGACGATGTAATAACTGTTCCTGATGAAGATTTGATTGTAGCATTCCTTGATATGGTTGAAAATCATAAAATGATAGTAGAGAATTCAGGACTTCTTACAGTAGCAGCATTAAAGCAGCTTCCTGTAACAGATAAGAAGATAGTTTCTATATTATCAGGTGGTAATATGGATGTCATCACAATGTCATCAGTAGTTCAGCAGGGACTTGTTCAGAGAAGCAGAATCTTTACTGTATCAGTTCTTCTTCCTGATAAGCCGGGTGAATTGGTTAAGGTTGCTTCAATAATTGCTGATGCTAACGGTAATGTTATAAAGCTTGAGCATAACCAGTTCGTAAGCATCAACAGAAAAGCAACTGTTGAGCTTAGAATTACAATCGAAGCTTTCGGTCATGAGCATAAAGACCTGATAGTTGAGAAGCTTGAAGAGGCCGGATTAAGACCTAGAATTGTAAAGGTTAATATATAATTAAAAATCTGATTATAAGTAATTCTGACAAGAATATTTATAACATTATAAATCCATAAAAGTATTTAAGAGATAGCATTATTCATGCATCTTAAATATCTTTTATGGATTTTTTGTACACATTTTTTACACATTATTTACACAATTGCTCCATTTTGTCTGTTTATAATCACTAATAAATAAAAAATAAGACAAAGGAGACAGCGAATATGATTAAATCGAAAAAAATAAGAGCAATATTTGCAGCAGGTATATTTTTTGTATTAGTCGCAGGGGTTACAGGTGGATATTTAGTTAGTAAAAATGTTTCAGGAGCACAGAATACGTCAGAAACTTCAGATAATAATGACACGTCAGAGAATAAAGAATATTCAATTGCGGAGTATGAAGATGATGATTATGATGCAAGCTGGGACATAAATTCATCAACTGTGATTAATCTTTCAGATTCTTCAACAACAGTGAAGGGAAGTGGGGCAACATTTTCCGATAATGTACTTACAATAACATCAGCAGGAACATATGTTATTTCGGGAAAGCTTTCAGACGGTCAGATAGTTGTTAACTGCACAGATAAAGCTAATGTGCATATTGTATTAAATAATGCAGATATAACATCTTCCGACTCAGCAGCAATTCTTGTTCTGGAAGCAAAGAAAAAGGTTGTTGTTACATTGGCAGAAAATACTACAAATACAGTTACAGATAATACAAGAACAACAGATACATCAAAATACAAGGCTGTTATCTATTCAAAAGATGACATTGTATTTAACGGAACAGGAACATTAGTTGTCAATGCAAATTATTATCACGGAATAAAGGGTAATGATGATTTGAAAATTATTTCAGGAACTTATGTAATTACATCTAAGCAGGATGGTATAAACTGTAATGATTCTACATTAATCAAAGACGGGAATATTACCATAAATGCAGGAGATGATGGAATTCACAGTGATTATGCACTTGTGATTGATGGAGGTAATATAAATATCAAGCAGTCATATGAAGGACTTGAAAGCCTTTATATAATTATAAATGACGGAAATATAGATGTTACTTCAAGTGATGACGGACTTAACGCAACCAACGGTTCTTCACAGAATAATATGATGGGTGGAAACGAAGGCCTCGGAGGCCAAAGACCTGATAACAGCAGTAATTCAAATTCACAGAATAATGGCATGCAGTTACCGGATAACTCAAGTATGCAGCCGGGAAATAACAGCATGCAGATGCCTGATAATCCAAATATGCAGCCAGGAAACGGTAATGATAATAACATGCAGTCTGGTGGAAGTAATATGCAGCCGGGAAATAATGGTATGCAGTCTGGCAATGGCAATAATAATATGCAGATACCTGACAACAGTAACGGAAATGTACAGTTTAACAATATGCAGCAGGAGACTTCAGAGACTTCATCATCAGACAGCGATTCAAAATATGCCAATTATACACCTGTAATAACTATTAACGGCGGCACAGTCAGTGTAAATGCTTCAGGAGACGGTATAGATTCTAATGGAAATATTGTCATCAACGGAGGAACTGTTATAGTTAACGGACCAACCTCAGACGGTGACAGTGCGATAGATTTTGACGGTACCTGCGAAATCAACGGAGGAACTGTAATGGCATTTGGCTCATCAGGAATGCTTGAAACACCAAGTTCAGCAACAAATGGCTGTGTAGTTATTACAACATTCAGCGGCAATAACAGTGGACAGGAATATACACTTAAGGATGAGAGTGGAAATGTTTTACTTTCATATACTCCTGTAAAGAATTACAGCGCAGCAATTGTATATTCAACAAGTATAAAGCAAGGTTCTACTTATACAGTTTCATCAGGAAGTTCAACACAGAGCATTTCTGTAAATAGTTCCATAGCTTCAACTTACTCAGGAATGGGTGGAATGAGAGGCGGAAATACAAATGGTGGAAATATGAATGGTGGAAACACTAATGATGGAAACATGAACGGTGGAAATGCCAATGGCGGAAGCATGAATGGAGGAAACTCAAGCGGAGGAAGAAGAAATTAACTTTAAATCATAATTAAGCTGTGATACAATAGTAGGTGTTTGTTACATAAACAGACACCTACTATTTTTTTTCGGGGAGAATACGAATGAATAACGAACATAAACATGATTTTAAAAAATATATAGGAATTATGCTTTGCCTTTTTGGTTCAATTGCATTATCCATTATTTTATTCTTTTTAATATATAAATGGGATGTTGTAAAATCTACATTTTCACATATCTCAAAAACACTTATGCCTTTTATAATAGGTTCAGTGCTTGCATACATAATATGTCCTCTATGTAACAATATAGAGAAAATATTTATAATTATATTTAATAAAGCCGGATTTAAAAATGAAGAGAAAAAGAATAAAACGGCATTTACACTGAGTGTATTTTCAGGAATTATAATAACTATTGTAATTATCTATATTTTCCTTATGATAGTAATTCCTAATATAATTTCAAGCGTTGTAAGGCTTGCACAGATTCTTCCCGGAAGCGCAGAAAATCTTATAACATGGCTTAAAAAGATAATTGATGAAAACGCTGCATTTGTTCAGATATCAGAGGATATAATTGATAAGTCAACAAAAATGGTAGAGGACTGGATATCAACCAATCTGCTTGCTAACTTACAAAATCTCGCTGCCGGATTTTCTTCAGGTGTAATAAGTATTGTTGTTGTACTTATGAATATATTCATTGGTTTTATAGTTGCCATTTATCTTCTTTTATCAAGAAAAAAGCTTGCAAGACAGGGAAAATTAATAATCTACAGCATATTTAAGAATGATACGGCTGATTCGATTATGGAAGAAATTACTTATGCGGATAAAGTGTTCGGAGGCTTCATTAACGGAAAAATTCTTGATGCAATAATTGTTTCTATAATCTGCTATATAGGACTTATGATTTTTTCATTGTGTAATCCGGGAAAAACAATGATGAGTGAGACACTTATATCGGTAATTGTAGGTATTTTCAATGTAATTCCTTTCTTTGGCTGGTATATTGCATTATTTATAGGTGCATTGCTTGCATTAATGGTTAATCCGATGCAGTGCATATTCTTTTTGATATTTGATATTATACTTCAGCAGATAGACGGTAATATATTAGGACCTAAGATAATCGGCAATACAACAGGACTGTCAAGTTTTTGGGTATTATTTTCAATATTGTTATTTGGCGATATATGGGGATTTGCCGGAATGCTTATTGGTGTGCCTTTGTTTGCGGTAATTTATCATATCATTAAGAAGCTTGTCTTTAAGGGACTTAGAAAGAATGGTCAGGGTAAAATGTTACAGCAGTATGAAAAAGATTATCCTGAAAAGCCTAAAAAAGAAAGTTTAAGGGAAGAAATACTTGATATGGCTGATAAAAAGCAGAATATATAAAGTTTTAAAAATATTTAATAAAAAATATAAATGTCAAGTAAAAATGCTTGACACATATCATTGACCTGTGATAATATACTCAAGGTTTAAAAATTAGAATATAGGTGTGTTATGGAAAAGATAGTAGAACAGACACTTTTATATGATTTTTATGGAGAACTTCTTAATGAGCATCAGAAGCAGGTATATGAAGATGTTGTTTTTAACGATTTGACATTGAGTGAAGTTGCAGATGCTTATGGAATTTCAAGACAGGGAGTACACGATTTGATAAAGAGAGTTACTCTTACATTGGAAGGATACGAAGAGAAGCTTCATTTAATCAGTAAATTTATGGATACCAAGAATAAAGTCCAGCAGATAGTTGAACTGTCAGATGAATTCACTAAGACAAAGGATGCATCTGTTATAGACAGGATAAAGGAACTTTCAAAGGATATTCTTAATGATTTTTAAATCAGAACGGAGGTAGCAATGGCATTTGATAGTCTTTCAGACAAACTGCAGAATATATTTAAGAACCTTCGTGGTAAAGGAAGATTAACAGAGGCAGATGTTAAGGCTGCACTTAAGGAAGTTAAGATGGCTTTACTTGAGGCGGATGTTAATTTTAAGGTAGTTAAACAATTTATAAAATCTGTTGAGGAACGTGCGATTGGTCAGGATGTTATGACAAGTCTTACACCGGGACAGATGGTTATAAAGATTGTTAACGAAGAAATGGTTTCATTAATGGGTTCAGAGACAACTAAGATAGCCATTAAACCCGGAAATGAAATTACAGTTATTATGATGGCCGGTTTACAGGGTGCCGGTAAAACAACAACAACAGCAAAGCTTGCAGGTAAGTTTAAAGCAGAAGGAAAGAAGCCTTTGCTCGTTGCCTGTGATATATACAGACCTGCGGCTGTAGAACAGTTACAGATTAATGGTAAAAAGCAGGGCGTTGAAGTTTTTGCGATGGGAACATCCCATAATCCTGTGGATATCGCTAAAGCAGCGGTTAATTATGCTAAGGATAACAATTTTAATATTGTTATTTTAGATACAGCCGGACGTCTTCATGTTGATGAAGACATGATGGCAGAGCTTCAGAACATTAAAGAACAGGTTAATGTTGATCAGACAATTCTTGTTGTCGATTCAATGACAGGTCAGGATGCAGTAAATGTTTCATCTTCATTCAATGAGAAGATAGGAATAGACGGAGTTATCCTTACCAAGCTTGATGGTGATACAAGAGGTGGTGCAGCATTATCGATTAAAGCTGTTACAGGAAAGCCTATTCTTTATGTCGGTATGGGAGAGAAGCTGTCAGATTTGGAACAGTTTTATCCTGACAGAATGGCATCACGTATTCTTGGTATGGGAGATGTGCTTACACTTATTGAAAAAGCCGAAGCGCAGATTGATGCCCAGAAAGCTAAGGAAATGGAAAGCAAGCTTAAGAAAGCAGAGTTTGATTTTGATGATTTCCTTGAATATATGGGCCAGATTAAGAATATGGGCGGTATAGGTTCTATACTTAATATGCTTCCGGGCATGGGGCTTGGAGGACAGATGAAGAATGTAAATGTACCTGATGATGCTGAAGCAAATTTAAAAAAGACAGAAGCAATTATTTATTCAATGACACCTAAGGAACGTAAGAATCCTGATATTCTTAATCCGTCAAGAAAGAATAGAATTGCGAGAGGTGCAGGCGTAGATATAAGTGAAGTTAATCGTCTTGTTAAGCAGTTTGAACAGATGAAAAAAATGATGAAACAAATGCCTGGTATGATGAAAGGTGCTAAAAAGGGACGATTTAAGTTGCCTTTTTAACATAGATTAATTAATTATTTATATTATTTTAGGAGGTAAATTATAATGGCAGTAAAGATTAGATTAAAGAGATTAGGTGAGAAGAAGTCTCCTTTCTATAGAATTATCGTTGCTGATGCTAGATCACCAAGAAATGGTAGATTCATCGAGGAAATCGGTACTTATGATCCTAATTATGATCCATGCAAGTTAAACATCGATGCTGACCTTGCTAAGAAGTGGTTAGACAACGGTGCTCAGCCTACAGAGGTTGTTGGAAAGCTCTTTAAGATGGCCGGTATTGAAAAATAATACTAGTGGAGGTGTAATTCTATGAAAGAATTAGTGGAAATTATCGCTAAAGCACTAGTTGATAATCCTGATGAGGTTGTGGTAACTGAGACGGAGAAGGATAAGGCTGTTATCATTGATTTAAAGGTTGCTCCATCTGATATGGGTAAAGTAATTGGAAAGTCAGGAAGAATTGCTAAGTCTATCAGAGCTGTTGTTTCAGCAGCTGCATCTAAGACTGATAAAAAAGTTATTGTTGAGATTGATAACTAGAAAATTTCCCATAAGGGGTTTTAAGACTGCCAAGAATCTTTTGAGATTTAAGGCAGTCTTTGTTATCTGATATGGAGGAGAGAAATGGATGATTTATTAAGAGTAGGTGTTATAACTTCAACTCATGGAATAAGAGGCGAGGTAAAGGTTTTTCCAACAACGGATAATCCTGAAAGATTCAAGAAATTAAAAGATTGTATTATTTCGGCAAAACGTGAAAATATTAATGTTACAGTTCAGTCTGTTAAATTTTTTAAACAATATGTTATTGTTAAATTCAAGGAATTTGATAATATAAACGATATAGAACAGTATGTAAAATGCGATATTCTTGTTACAAGAGAAAATGCTGTGAAATGTGAACCGGGAGAGTATTTTATCTGTGACCTTATAGGACTTTCTGTTATTACAGATGAAGGTGAGAAGCTTGGAACTCTTACAGATGTACTCGAAACAGGTGCCAATAATGTGTATGAAGTAACTTCTGAAAACGGAAAGCAATATCTTATACCTGTTATAGACCAATGTATTCTTTCTCATGATATGGTAAACAAAACGGTAACTATACATGTTTTGCCGGGACTTTTAGATATTAATTCATAATTTGCACGTTTATAACATTAATAATTCATTTAAACATCTTTATTTATAAAGTTGAATATGTTATATTAATTGTATAATTTATGAGGAGGTTCTTTTATGAATATCGAAAAGAGAAATATTGTTCTGTACATAATTTTAACAATATGTACATGTGGAATCTTTGGTTTGTATTGGTTCGTATGCCTTACAGATGATTCCAAGAAGGCATCTAATGACTGGACAAGTGCTTCAGGCGGAGTATCATTATTACTTACAATTGTAACATGTAATATTTATGGTCTTTACTGGGCATATAAACTTGGAGAGAGACTTGACTATGCAGCTAATTCAAGAGGCATAGGAGATGGTTCTTCTAACAACAAAATTTTGTTCCTTGTTTTACAGTTATTTGGCTTTGGTATTATAACATATGCTATAGCACAGGATATGCTTAACAAGATGTCAGATAATGATATGTATAACAGTGGTGCTAACGGCTTCGGTCCTGGTGGACAGTTTAACGCAACACCTAATAACGGACCATACAACGGTCCTGTAAATAACAATCCTTATAATGGACCTGTTAACAACAATCCATACAATAACGGACCAGTTAATAATGGACCATATAACGGACCAACTAACAATCAGTAAATAAGTAATTTAGTTAGTTATTTTACAGAATAACATTTTGTAATTAAATAAGCAGGTCAGATTTTAATGTGGAATATATTTTTAATATATTTTATTAAAATTTGACTTGCTTTATTTTATTTAATATGTTATTCTTATCAAGTTGTGAGAAAAGAGATGGTCCTCTGTTACAGGAAATGTATTAAGAACATCCGAATATTAAGGAGGTCACACATGAATAACATTATTAAGAGCATCGAAGATGCACAGATGAAATCAGATTTAACAGATTTCAGAGTAGGAGACACAGTTAGGGTTTCTGCTAAGATTAAGGAAGGTAACCGTGAAAGAACTCAGGTTTTTGAAGGTACTGTATTAAAGAAGCAGGGTACAGGCGTTCGTGCTACATTCACAGTTAGAAAGATTTCTAATGGTGTTGGTGTAGAAAAGACATGGCCTTTACATTCACCTATCGTAGAAAGTATCGATGTTGTAAGACGTGGTAAAGTAAGACGTGCTAAACTTACTTATTTACGTAAGAGAACAGGTAAGGCTGCTAAGGTTAAAGAATTAGTTAGATAATATCTGTTTTATTAAATGGTATTTAACATGTAATACTTTATATCATATGAGGCTTTTATATGAGAATTAAGAGGAGATACACATTGTGTGTCTCCTCTTTTTTTGGTATAATGACTATATATTTTAATTGAAAGGTATCAGAGGAATATACAATGGTAGCATTTAGAAAACGATATCAGGAAAATACAGCGCTCCTGACTTTTTGTAAATATATTGCAGACATATGCATGGTTATAGTTGTGGCATATACGCTTGTTCTTTTTTTATGTTCACGTACAACTGTAATAGGAAGTTCAATGGAACCGGCTGTTTATAATGATGATACAGTAATGATTAATAAAATTGCCTATGCATTTACAGGGCCACAAAGATATGATGTTATTGCTTTCAAGCCTGATTCGGTAACATCTGACAGAGTTTACATAAAAAGAGTTATAGGTCTTCCGGGTGAGACTATACAGATTATTGATGGAAAAGTTTATATTAACGATAAACAGCTCGATACAGATGTTGTCGACATAGATATTCTTACATCAGGTATTGCTGCAACACCTGTGCAGCTTGGGGAAGATGAATATTTTGTGCTTGGAGATAACCGTAACAACAGCGAAGACAGCCGCTTTGCAAATATCGGTCTTGTCAAGAAAAAGAACATTATAGGAAATGTATGGCTGGTATACAAACCATTCAAGCATTTTGGATTTATAAAATAAGAAACGGAGTATATTAAAATATATGAATTATCAGTGGTATCCAGGTCATATGACCAAAGCAAAGAGAATGATGGAGGAGAATATCAAGCTTATAGATCTCGTTATTGAGCTTGTTGATGCAAGACTTCCTTTAAGCAGCCGTAATCCGGACATAGATAATCTTGCAAAAAATAAATCTAAAATTATTCTTCTTAACAAATCAGATTTGGCTGATGACAAAATAACAGAACAGTGGATTAATTATTTTAAGGAAAAAGATATTAGCTGTGTAAAGCTTAATTCAAGGAATAACACAGGAATAAAGCAGGTAAACCAGCTTGTTATGGAAAGCTGCAAAGCTAAAATAGAAAAAGACAGAAGCAAGGGAATAATGAATCGACCTATAAGGGCTATGGTGGTAGGCATACCTAATGTGGGTAAATCTACATTTATCAATTCCTTTGCAGGTAAAGCGTGCGCAAAAACAGGAAATAAACCCGGAGTTACAAAAGGAAAGCAATGGATTAAACTTAATAAGAATGTGGAACTTCTCGATACACCGGGTATATTATGGCCTAAATTTGAGGATCAGGCAGTAGGTTTAAGACTTGCGCTGATAGGTTCAATGAATGATAACATTCTTAATACTGAAGAGCTTGCGCTTGAACTTATAAAATATCTTATCGAACATTATCCTCAGCTTCTAAAAGAAAGATATAACGTTGAAAAAATAACTGATGGATTGGAAACAATGGAAGCTATCGCAGGAAAAAGAGGATGTCTTAAAAAAGGCGGCATAACAGACTATGAAAAAGTATCAGGAATTATCCTTGATGATTTCAGAAGCGGACGAATGGGAAGAATTTCGTTGGAAATGCCACAATAATGCAATCAGAAAAGAGGATTTTAAATGGCTTTATCAAAAGAAGAAAGAGAAGCAAAAAAGATAGCAAAGCTTGAAGCTGAAAAAGAACGTATTGAATTAATGCGTGAATTTGAAGAAAAATATGACAGTTACTCTTACATATGCGGTATAGATGAAGCAGGAAGAGGCCCTTTAGCAGGCCCTGTTGTTGCAGGTGCTGTAGTTCTTCCTAAGGGTAAGAGAATATTATATGTTAATGATTCCAAGAAATTAAGTGAAAAGAAAAGAGACGAACTTTTTGATATTATCAAAGATGAAGCGTTAACATATGCAGTCGGAATAATTTCACCGGAAAGAATCGATGAAATCAATATCTTACAGGCAACTTATGAAGCAATGAGACAGGCTGTTAACAAATTGTCTGTTAAACCCGATATATTTTTAAATGATGCTGTAACAATTCCCGGTATTGAAGGCAAACAGGTGCCTATAATAAAGGGAGATGCCAAAAGCTTAACAATAGCTTCAGCAAGTATATTAGCAAAGGTTACAAGGGACAGAATTATGGTTGAGTATGATTCCATGTATCCTGAATATGGCTTTGCCAAGCATAAAGGTTATGGTACCAAGGCACATATTGAAGCTATTAAGGAATATGGACCATGTCCTATACACAGAAAGACATTTATTAAGAATTTCATTTAAGCATATATATAATTCTAACATTTTGTAACAGGAGGTTTCTGATGAATATTAATATGTCCGATTTTTTCAAAAATAATATTACGTCAGGAAATACAACCAATACTCCTGTTAATATGACTCCTGATAACAGAACAGAAAATGTTTCCGATAAAACAGCCCTTAATCAGGCAGGAATTAAGTTCTTAAACTCATTAATGAGTGGAGATACATTTACAGGTTTTGTAAACAGGGTAAAAGGGGATACTGCATTTATCATGCTTAATAACGGGGCTGAGGTTTCTGCCAAGCTTTCACAAGGTGTAAGTGTAGGTGTTGGACAGAATGTTACTTTCATGGTCGAAGATAATTCAAGCGGTAAGATTTCAATCAAGCCGGTGCTTGCAAATGAACAGCAGGCAGTAGTGATAGATAAAGCGCTGGAAGCTGCAGGTTTAAGTCCAACCAGCGATAACATAAATATTGTAAAAGAACTTCTTAGTCTTGGCATGCCTATTGATGCAGATAATCTTAATCAGATGGTCAAAAATTCCATACGTTTCCCGGATGCTGATATTAATACGCTTGCCAATCTGCAAAGACTTGATATACCGGTTACAGCAGATAATATTAAAGAATTCCAGTTATACGGTGAATTTAACGGTCAGATAGAGAGTTCTTTATCTGATATGGAGGCAGGAATAATTGACAGCTTTATAAACGGAATAAATGATAATATTGATAATGCTGATAACATAAGCAATGCCATGCAGAATGCAGACAAAATTATTTCGACATTATATGAGGGACTTGATAGTGAGAATATTGATTCCTCATTAGTAAAAAATGCTTTATCAGATGAGGCAGTTAATGAGCTTAATCAGCTTATTAATTCCTCCGTAGATGATAAATTTACTGCCGATGATATTAAAAATCTTTCTGTGCGGGAGCTTATAAATAAATTAACTGAATTAAGCAGTACAGACAATAAAGAAAATATAAAAGACATTTTCAATTCAAAATCATTCAAAGAGCTGATTCATGCGGCTATAAATGATACGATGAAACTTACTCCTAAGGATGTCGCAGAAGGGGAGGCTACAGTAAGTTCGTATTATAAAAGAATAAGAAAAAATGTTGAAAATATAGAAAATTCAATAAAATCAAATGGTGAAATGTCAGAATCATCACTTTCTAAGAGTCTTTCAGATATTAAAAGTAATATTGATTTTATGAATGACTTAAATAAAAATATGACATATTTTCAGATGCCGATTAAATTTTCAGAGAGTGAAGGAAACGGCGAATTATATGTATTTACCAATAAGAAAAAGCTTGCATCAAATGCTGATAATATAAGTGCCATGCTGCATCTTGATATGGATAATTTAAAGTCTATGGATATTTATGTTAATTTATCAAAGGGGAATAATGTTTCAACTAATTTTGTGCTTGAAACGGAAGAGCTGCTTGATTTTGTTTACCAGCATATAGATAAATTAAATGAAAGACTTGAACAGCTTGGTTATAAAACACATTTTGAAATGAAGGTTGCGGCTGACAGCAATGACAGGCTTGATTTTGTAAAAGACTTTGTGCAGAAGGATATTCACCCTGCATCAGGAGGACAATACATTTTCGATGCCAAAGCGTAACCACGTTTACCAATATATAATTTATTAATATGTTTACAGATATCATGGAGCAGATATGAAAGACAGCAATACAGATAATAATAAAATAAATGATGATAAAACAAGTAGTGACAAACCTAAAATAGCGGTTGCACTTGAATACACTCCCGGAGAACAGGCTCCTAAGATATTGGCAACTGGCCGCGGACATATAGCTGAAAATATCATTAAAAAAGCCGGGGAGTCGGATGTACCTATATATGAGGATTCCAAGCTTGCAAAAACACTTTCCAAGTTAGAAATAGGAGAAATGATTCCACCTGAATTATATACTGTTGTTGCTGAAATTCTTGTGTTTGTTGATGACTGTGATAAAATCAAAGGTAAGATGAAGGGGAATTCTTAAATGGGGGATTATAATACAAGAAGAACGGGACAGCAGATGGAAGATATTGCTGTAAACTTTCTTGTGGAGAAAGGCTATAAAATACTTGAACGTAATTACAGATGTAGAAAAGGCGAGATAGACATAATTGCTACACATAATAACTGTATAATATTTGTTGAGGTTAAATACAGAAGCAGCAATAAATATGGCAGTTCATTAGAAGCCGTGGGATATAGGAAACAGCAGATTATTCGATTTGTTGCAGAATATTATCTTACAGCTGTGCTTCATAATACATCTGTTTTTTGCAGGTTTGATGTTATAGGAATAGATAATGGTAATATAACCCATATAGAAAATGCATTTTAATAAAACAATAAGGATGATTAAATGATTAAATATCTTAACAATAGTAAATTTTTTGAAAATATTGCCGGCAAAAACGGATTAAAGATAAATAATACAACTAAGCTTAATATTGCGCCGAATAAAGTTCCTTATTTAAGCTTTAATATTTTTGAGGATCTGGACTGGCTTAAGATTGCCTTTTCAACAAGAGAAGGTGGTGTGAGTAAAGATTATTCATCATCAATGAATTTCTGCTTAGACAGAGGCGACAGCAGGGAAAATGTAATGAAAAATTTTGAACTTTTCACTGAGGCTATAAATACTACGCCTGACAGATGCGTATGCACCAAACAGACTCATACAACCAATGTGTTAAAGGTTGATGGGAGTAATGCGGGCATGGGAGTAACTACTCAAAGAAATTTTGACAATATAGACGGTCTTATTACTAAAGAACATAATCTCTGCCTTGTAACTGCATTTGCTGATTGTGTGCCTGTTTATTTTGCAGATACTAAGAATCACTGTATAGGAGCTTCACATTCTGGCTGGAGAGGAACTGTTGGCAATATCACACATAATACTGTTAAGCTTATGGCAGATGAATTTAATACAAAGCCTGAAAATATAAGAGCTTTTATAGGTCCTTGTATATGCAGTGATTGTTATGAAGTTAGTGAAGATGTAATAGATAAATTTAAAGAAAGATATAGTGCAAAGGAACAGGAAAATATTTTTTATCATACACATGATGATAAATATCAGTTAAACCTTACAGTGGCTAATTATTATAATATGGTAAATGAAGGTATTTTACCGGAAAATATAGGTGTATCTGATATATGTACATGTTGTAATCCTGAATTTATGTTTTCGCACAGGGCAACCAACGGAAAACGTGGAGTTATGTGCGGCTTTGCTTATATAAAATAAATACTTGCGGCTAATGCCGGTAGAATGGAGAAAGTTATGCAAAAGGGTGGCAGATTTACAGATGAGGAACTCAAATTATTCAATGAGGTTGATATTGAGTCCGATGAATTTAAAAATGTGATGGACTTTGGAAATAAGTTCAGGCAACTGATGCTTATGTACAGATGTGCCATTAAGGAGGTTGAAACCAAACTTGAAGTGTTAAATGATGAATTTATGACTTCAAAGAAAAGAAATCCAATTGATAGTATAAGGTCAAGAATTAAAAGTCCTGAAAGCATTTTGGAAAAATTAAAAAGAAAAGGCTATGACATATCATTACAGTCAATTATGGATAATCTTAATGATGTTGCCGGAATCCGTGTTGTATGCCCATTTATCAGCGATATATATGATGTGGCACAAATGCTTGTATCACAGGATGACATAGAAGTTATGGAGGTAAAAGATTACATAAAGAATCCAAAACCTAATGGATACAGAAGTCTTCATTATGTTGTAATTATTCCTATTTTCTTATCTTCCGGAAAAGAGTATATGAAAGTAGAAGTACAGATAAGGACTATTGCAATGAATTTCTGGGCGAGTCTGGAACACCAGATGCATTACAAGAAATTCGAGTCGGATGATATGCCTGATATAGTAGGCCAGTTAACAGAATGTGCCCAGAATATTTATGATACTGATGTAAGAATGCAGGAAATCAGGGATAACATAAATATGTATAAATAGACTTATAAATAAATATTGTCCTATAACCCCAATATTAAATTATAAAAATCCCCCGATTACTATATTGTTACCATGTATAAGGTGAGCATTATAATGATCGGGGGATTTTTATTATTATCATTTAAGTATTTTTTTAGTGTTATTTTTTAATTATTGTCTTTTGGATTATTGTCTTTTTTTGAAGCACTATCTTTGTCTGATGAGCTTTCGTGTTCTTTCTTGTATTCAGCTCTTAATTTGGCTTCCTCTGATGTCATCTTTGATTTACTCTTTCTTGCAGCTCTGTTAAGGAAGTAGAATATAATTGCAAGTAGAGCAATAGGAGCAGCTATGGTAATTATTGATGATAATAATTCAGTAAATGTTCCGTTTTCCCAAATTGATTTTTTAACCTTTTGATATTTTGCTGAGTTTACAATAAATTCAAGGTTTGATGACATACCATCATTAATCTCGTTGCCATTTGACTGTAACTGATATGTGTATGCAATTCCCTGTGATACCGTATAATACTTTTTAACATATACTGTAACTTTTTTAGATGAAACACTTGTTACATCTATTACAAAGTATGGCTGGTCATTAATGGTTTCAATTTTGGAAGCTGTCACAGTTTCCTCTATGTTATTGTTATCTATATTAGTACATGTTTCAACGTACTGGTTGTATACTTCTTCAAGTTCTTCATCTGACATATCAGTAAAGTTTTTAAGCTTGTCCGCAGATACCTTTTTTCCACTTATGGCTATTTCATAAGAAACATCATCAGGAACTGCCTCAAGATAAACATTGTTGGTGCGCATAAGTGACTGGAGTGGAGCAACGTCATCGGCACCGACCTTTGAAACGTAGGAATTGTTATTGGTTGTAGAACGCGTAAGACATGCAAGCTCACTAGGTACAACAACTGTAAGGCTGATATCTGAAAATTTGTACTGGGTACCGATTATTTCTGTTGCAGCAAAAGCTGTTGTCAAAGTTGAAAAAATAATCATTACAGATACTATAATACTGCCAAAAATCGAGTTTATTTTAGTTAATTTATTCACGGAAATCCTCCTGTATTGCTTAAAATCAAACATCTGCATGATAGCATATAACTTTACAAAAAGCAATTTAGCTGATATTATATATAAGTAACTTTATGTCCGTAAATGCCGATAATACTAGAATGTATTGTTTTATATTAAATTTCTATAAATTGATTTTAACTGTTATTTGATATATTTATCCGGCATATTAGGGCTTTTAAATGTTTAAAATAGTATTTTAGATTTGAAAATTAAACCATTGGATGGAGGATTATATATTTATGAGTAAACCGATAGTTGCTGTTGTCGGAAGACCTAATGTTGGTAAGTCAACACTTTTTAACATGCTTGCCGGACAGCAGATTTCAATAGTAAAAGATACACCGGGTGTAACACGAGACAGAATTTATGCAGATATAACATGGCTCGATAAGAATTTTACACTTATTGATACCGGTGGAATTGAGCCTGATTCAGGCGATATAATTTTATCACAGATGAGGGAGCAGGCACAGATTGCGATAGATACAGCTGATGTCATTATTTTCCTTACTGATGTACGTCAGGGTCTTGTTGATGCAGACTCAAAGGTTGCAGATATGTTAAGACGTTCACGCAAGCCTGTTGTTCTTGTTGTTAACAAGGTTGATAATTTTGATAAATTCATGCCTGATGTATATGAATTCTACAATCTTGGAATTGGCGAACCTTATCCGATATCATCACTTGGTAAATTAGGAATCGGTGATATGCTTGATGAAGTTGTTAAACATTTTCCTGAAAATGCTGATACCAATGAAGAAGATGACAGACCGAAGATTGCTATTATAGGTAAACCTAACGTAGGTAAGTCTTCAATAATCAATAAATTGTCAGGAAACAACCGAGTTATCGTATCAGATATTGCGGGAACTACCAGAGATGCGATTGATACAACAATCTGTTACAACAAAAAGGAGTATGTATTTATAGATACTGCCGGTCTTAGACGTAAGAACAAGATAAAAGAGGAGATTGAAAGATACAGTATTATAAGAACTGTATCCGCTGTTGAACGTGCTGATATTGCAATACTAGTTATTGATGCGGTAGAAGGTGTTACTGAGCAGGATGCCAAAATTGCAGGTATCGCACATGAGCGAGGCAAGGGAATAATTATTGCCGTAAATAAATGGGATGCCATAGAGAAAAATGATAAGACCATTTATGAATTTACTAACAAAATAAAAGAAACATTGTCATTTATTTCTTATGCGGAAATCTTATTTATATCAGCAGAAACTGGACAGCGTCTTAATAAGATATATGATCTGATTGATACAATAACAGAAAGCCAGACAATGAGAATACCTACAGGTGTATTAAACAGTATTCTTACAGAAGCGGTTGCAATGCAGCAGCCACCTTCAGATAAGGGTAAACGATTAAGGATTTATTATATGACTCAGGTAGCTGTAAAGCCACCTACCTTTGTTATGTTTGTCAACGATAAAGAGCTGACTCATTTTTCATATACAAGATATATTGAAAATAAAATACGTGATGCCTTTGGTTTCAGAGGAACTGCGATTCATTTCATCAACAGGGAACGTAAGGAGAAAGAATAATGTTGTCAAGAATATTAAGTTTTGTTATTGGTTATTTTGTAGGTGCTTTATTGCAGACCGGATACTGGTATGGAAGAATGAACCATATTGATATCAGAAATTACGGAAGTGGTAATGCAGGAACAACTAATGTTATGAGAACACTGGGCAAAAAGGCCGGACTTATAACATATTTTGTTGATGCATTAAAGGCTGTATTATCAGCAGTTATTATACATTTCCTTGTATTTCCTTCATCATCACAGCCGGAAATGCTTCTGTTTTTATATAGCGGATTTGGTGTTGTTATTGGACATAACTTCCCATTTTATCTTGGATTTAAGGGTGGTAAGGGTATTGCTGCATCATCAGGTGTTGTATTGAGCTTATTTTTATTTCCTAAGTACTGCTTTGTTTTATCAATACTTGGTGTATCAACATTTGGTATAACAACAGCAGTTTCTAAGTATGTTTCAATGGGTTCACTTGTATTTATAGGAATGTTTTTTATAGAATTTCTTATTTATGGCTTTGCAGGATGGCTTCCATTGGAGGGAGCATATCTTTACGAGGCTTATATTCTGGTATTTTTGATAACAGCCCTTGCCTTTATAAGACACAGAGCTAATATAAAACGCCTAATAAATGGCAATGAAAGAAAAATAGGACAGAAAAAGACTGCTTAATTATATTTTGGCAGAATGGAGAATATTATGGCTGATATTACAATACTCGGCTCAGGAAGCTGGGGGTTAGGACTTGCCATATTGCTTAATAATAATGGGCATAATGTGACTGTATGGTCGGTATTTCCTGACAAACTTAACAAATTAAACGAAGAAAGAAAAGACGATATTAGTCTTCCTAATGTACATATTCCTGAAAGCATTAAATTTAATGCTGATACAAAAACAGCTGTTTCGGGAGCTGACGTATGTGTGATGGCAGTAGCTTCACCTTATGTACGCCAGACTTCTAAGACAATTGCACCATATGTAGCTGACGGTCAGTTTATTGTGAATGTGAGCAAAGGTATAGAAGATCATTCTCTTAAAACACTTTGCCAGGTAATAGAAGATGAAATCCCTAACGCTACGGTTGCGGTTTTATCCGGTCCAAGCCATGCAGAAGAGGTCAGCCGTGGAATACCTACTACATGTGTAATCGGTGCTCATAAAAAAGAAGATGCAGAATATCTTCAGAACATATTTATGAGTGATGTTTTCAGAGTGTATACAAGTCCTGATATACTTGGTATATGTATCGGAGGAGCATTAAAAAATGTTATTGCACTCGCCGCAGGTATTGCTGACGGACTAGGTTATGGAGACAATACAAAGGCTGCGCTGATTACAAGAGGAATAACAGAAATAGCACGTCTTGGTATGGCTATGGGCGCAGATGGAATGACTTTTACAGGTCTTTCAGGTATAGGTGATTTAATAGTTACCTGCGCAAGTATGCACAGCCGAAACAGAAGAGCCGGTATTCTTATCGGAAAGGGATATACAAAGGATGAGGCAATGCAGGAAGTTTCAATGGTTGTTGAAGGTGTTAATTCAGCTAAAGCAGCACTTGAACTTGCACATAAATACGATGTTGAAATGCCAATCGTAGAACAGATTAACAGAGTACTTTTTGAAAACATGTCACCATCTTTGGCAGTAAAGGAATTAATGCTTCGAGACAAAAAAATAGAAGCAGGAACAGCTTCTTGGAATAAATAGCGTATCCACATATGGGGGATGGGAGGACTATAATGGCTCATATAAAACAATTGCAGAATAAGGCATATATTTCAAAAAGACTGAAAGAAAAATTAAATTTGCTTGAGAATTATCGCTTCAGTTTTATTTGTGCGCCAAGCGGATATGGTAAAACAATTGTTTCACGTACATTTTTTAAAAACTATTCAGGTTATACTGTATTATGGCTTGATGGAAAATGTACAAGTGATTTATTTTTTAACAGTTTTTGTAATGTAATGAGAATGGTAAATTCTTCATGTGCCACAGCGTTAAAAAATATCGGAAATCCTACATCTGACGAGGATGTGAGCAACATGCTTGAGGTTATCAATATTAATGCGCAAAGTAAAGAACAGACTTTCTTTATAATTGATAATTTCGATAATATAAGCAACGAATATATGATTAAATTCATAAAACATGCCTATTCATCAACTGATTTCGGTATTAAAACAATAATGATAATAAAAGAACTTCATGACAATTCATATCTTGAGGCTGTTTCAAGGGATGAGGCAGGCTACATAGGAAAAGAAGAGTTGAAGTTTTCATCAGAAGATATTGTTGATTATTACAGACTTAACGAACTGATAATAACAAATGAAAGAGCCAGTGAAATATATAATGCAAGTCTTGGATGGCCATTTGTAATCCATTCATGGCTGTCAGATTTCTGCGATGACTCTGACGAATTCAACTATGATAAAATTAATCTTTTTATAGAGAACAATGTATGGGAAAAGCTTAATGAAAATAAACGTGAATTTCTTATGAATATATGTGTATTCAATGAATTTACGGTTAATCAGTGTGCCCAGCTTACAAAGATGACACTTGATGAGTGTCGTCAGTATCTTAACGAATTATCGCTGATAGATTATAATTCGCTTAGTATGACATATAAGTTTAATCCTATTTTTAAACATTTTGTTGAAAGCAATTTAAATAAAAAGGCATATGACGATATAAGAAAAATCCTTATAAATGCCGCCGATACACAGCTTTCACATAAAGAATATTTTAATGCTTACAAATTATATTCAAAAGCACGGGAATATACAAAAATATATCGCTCAGAGCCTGATTTCGGTCAGATATACAGATATATAACAAAAGAAAATAAAGATATGTTTCTGGATATTGCAAATAATTATTACAACATTGATAAACAGGGAAAATATAAATTTTCAATAATCATATGTTTCTCAATGTTCTTGTATAATGTTAAATCTGTTATGGCAAGCCTTTTAAAAGATATTGAAAATGATATTTCCGAAGATGAATCAGTTTCCGAAGAGATGAAAACAAATTATCTTGCTGAGCTTTCCTATATTTCAGCTTATACAAAATTTAATGATTTTAATAAAATGGATGAAAATTTCCAGAAAATATTTCAGATTACAAAGACACCTGTTTCATTTATAGCAGGACAGTATCCATTTACATTTGAATATCCTTCATGTATGTCACTTTATCATAAGCAGCCGGGTGCTCTTGACCTTGAAACACTTACATTGGAAAATTGTGCTCCTAATTATTACAGGATAACCAATGGCCACGGAAAAGGATTTGAAGCTCTTATGAAGGCAGAAGTTTTATATAACCGTGGTGATTTTGACGGTGCAGAAATATTATGTCATAAATGCATATATATGGCTGACAGCAGAAATCAGAACAGTATATATATGGCGGCAAGTTACCTGCTGGCCCTTATTTCTATTAACAACGGAAATAACGATGCTTTTAAGGAATATATGAATAATATTGCCAAAAAGGTTACAGAAAGTGATAAAAAGCTGTGGAATCCGGATAAAATGTCTGATATGTGCAAGGGACTTGTTTATTGCAACCTCGATGATACCGATAATGTCGCAGAATGGCTGACAGATGAAAAACTTATAGAAGATAACACTAATTTTATTGCTCTAAGCCATTGCAATATAATTTTAGGAAAATATTTAATATTAAAAGAACAGTATCATCATTTTCTTGGGATAAGCGGACAATTCTTAGGTTTGTGCCGTGTATATCCATATGTAATGCCTAAATTATATACATACATTTATCTGGCTATTGCAAACTATCAGATTGGAAATACACAAAATGGTCTGAAATTTTTGTCTGAGGCAGTTGAACTTGCTGAGCAGGATAATTTATATATGCCTTTTGTACATAATTTTTCTTATCTCGATGAAATGTTTGAAAAGGTTGCAGCTAATAAAGAAGGGGCAGCTTTTATAAAAAATGTAATCAGACTCAACAGAACTTATGACAAAGGCAAGAAGACAATACAAAAGTCAAAGAGACTTCTTGCTAATTACGGACTTACAGTCAGGGAAACAGATGTTGCAAAGCTTGCAGCAATGAGGCTTACCAATAAAGAAATTGCAGAGCAGTTATTCATTGCTGAAAGTACTGTTAAATCCAATATGAAGGTTATTTTTAATAAATTACGAATTAATTCAAGATCAGAACTTAAAAATTTTTTTGATTAAAGGAGATTGATATGCGTGTTATTGCAGGAACGGCAAGAAGCCTTCCATTAAAAACTATAGACGGAGTTGAAACAAGACCGACTATTGACAGAATTAAAGAAACGCTTTTTAATATGTTACAGTCAGATATTCATGGTTCGAGATTTTTAGATTTATTTTCCGGAAGCGGAGCCATTGGTATCGAAGCACTTAGCAGGGGAGCAAAGGAAGCTGTGCTTGTTGAACGTTCCAGAGAAGCATGCCAGTGTATAAGAGATAATCTTAAATTCACAAAGTTAGATGACCGCGCTGTTCTTATGGAACAGGATGTTTTAAGTGCTATTAACAAATTAAATAATAAAGGTGTATTTGATATAGTCTATATTGACGCGCCTTATAATCAGGATTTGGAAAAGGATGTTCTGATACATTTACATAATTCTTCTATAATTGATGAATATTCAATTATCATTATTGAAGAATCCCTTGAGGCAGATATGCCTTACATTGAAGAATGCGGCTTTGATGTATACAAGATTAAGAAATATAAAACCAATAAGCATCTTTTTCTTAAACTCAAAAAATAAAATATTATAATAAACTCAATAAATTAAATATTATAATAAATTTAATAAATAAAAGAAAAGAGAAGATTAATGAGAAAAGCTATCTATCCGGGAAGTTTTGATCCCGTAACATTAGGTCATTTAGATATTATAACCCGTTCTGCCAAGTTGGTTGACCACCTTATTGTAGGTGTTCTTAACAACAGTTCAAAAACACCATTGTTTTCAGTTGATGAACGTGTTAATATGTTAAAGGAAGTAACCAAGGATTTGGATAATGTTGAGATAATGAGCTTTAGCGGACTTTTAGTTGATTTTGCCAGGGAGCATAATGTTTCAACTATTATAAGGGGATTGCGAGCTGTAACAGATTTTGAGTATGAGCTTGCCATGTCCCAGACAAACAGGGTTGCTGCTCCTGAAATTGATACAGTATTCTTAACAACAGGACTTAAATATGCATATTTAAGTTCAAGCATAGTCAAGGAAATGGCTATGTATGGCGGAGATATAAGCCATTTTGTTCCTGAAGCTGTCATAAAAGAAGTTTATAAAAAATATGGAATTGAATCAAAATAATTAATTACATAAGGGGAGAGTACAATGAGCAGAATTGAACAGTTAATAAGTGATATTGAGAGTTATATTGATAATTGCAAATACCAGCCTTTATCTAACACAAAGATTATTGTAAATAAAGACCAGTTAGAAGACATGCTTTCAGAGTTAAGATTAAAGACTCCTGATGAAATCAAGAAATATCAGAAGATAATAAACAATAAGGATGCCATAATTGCTGAAGCAAAAGAGCAGGCAGATGCAATTATTAATGCAGCACAGATTCAGACAGAAGAGCTTATTAATGAGCATGAGATTATGCAGCGCGCTTACGCACAGGCTAACAAGTTAATAGAGCAGGCTTCTGCACAGGCTCAGGCTATTCTTGACAATGCTACAGAGGATGCCAATAATATCCGTCTTGGAGCAATGCAGTATACAGACGATATGCTTGAAAAGCTTCAGTACATAATAGAACATTCTATCAAAGATAATAAAGAAAAATATAATTCTTTAATTTCAGGTCTTGAGGGGGTTCTTTCTGTAGTTAATAATAACAGAAACGAGCTTCACAGCGACGAGCAGGAAGAACCTGAGGATAATACCGAAGTTCAGGAAGCTGATAACACAGATTCTGATAATCAGTAATTATAATTTAAAGATAATAGATATGTTTATGCATATACCATAATAATTGATAATGCTGTGCAAAGCAGACAATATATCATTTTATGGTATATGTATTTTTTTATGCTTAACCCGGAATTTTTAATTATTCCACAGGTCTGCATTATAGTTGAAATTCCTCCAAAGCTGTTAATGGCAACAGTTAAAATAAATCTAAAATTTAAAGAGCTAAATTCTTTTGAAATATAGAAAAGTCCATTTGTTATTTCTATGATTCCACATGCTATCGAATATAAAAATCTGTTAAAAGACAACAGATTTCTTATATATAACGCAGCTATTGAAAAAAGAATTATATATCCTCCGAGTTTTAACATACTGTTTACCGAGTTTATTACCGCATTATCAAGAACAGATGGAAAATCCGAAAAATCCTTTTTAGATTTAGTTGTGCATTTTTTAAGAAGAATTTTTTTATCCGGCTTTATCTTATTATTTACCTGATTTGAAATTTTCCTTTTATGATTTAAACAGATTAATACAATCATAAAAATAGCCGGAACATAGGTTACTGTAAGAAATGTAACAAGATTTACCGATTTTTCAAGACAGGTGATATAAATATAATTGAGCATAAAAGAAGGACTTGATATATTGCAATATGCCATTATTTTTTCACATAATGTTTCAGTTTTGTTATTGTCATGGAATGTACAACAGCAGAATGCACCGGTCGGAAATCCACACAATAAACCGGCGGCAATTATAAAAAGATAGCCTGAATTACTGTTTTGGGGAAGCAGGTTAAGTATACAGCTGCTTATAAGAAAAGCTGCAAACAGTGCAGGGAATACTTTTAATCCGAATAAAGACAGACCGTTTATGCATCCTTCAAAGGCAATTTCAGGTGTTGTTATAACAATAAAAAATAAAACTAATAAAGCTGAAATTTTTTTCATAGACAAATTTGCTTTTTTATAAGCTTATGTACATATGAATATATTTAGAAGAATAAGCATATTTTTTTGTAAATATTATAGTTAACGGTAAACATAATTGAATAAATGGAAAAAAATATATGTGTATTTAATTGTGATAATATCATTATGTTTTATTTCAATTAATATAATAAATAGTATTACATATTACTTAGTATTACTAAATAGTGATGCAATATCAATGGAAAATGAACAAATCCGGAACCTGGATATTGAAGTGAATTTGGATGATATAAAAAAAGCAGCTAACGATTACGGAATCAATGAAGCAGAATTCTTAATTGTACTAATGGTTTCTAATAATTATAAAATAGATGACTCCTGTCTATCAAGGCTTGATAAAAGTTCTTTTATTAAAAAAAGAAATATACTTATCAATAAACACCCAAAAGATTTTCAGGTATTAAAAAGATTTTATACAGGAATATTAAATGATATTGAATATTTCCCGGTTGCAAAGTCTACATCTGAAAAAAGAAAATTTGTTTCATATATTAATTCATGGGGAAGTGAAAGAACTTACGGTGGAAAAAGGCGTCATGAAGGAACAGATATAATGGCAGATGATAACGTAACCGGAATTTATCCTGTTGTTTCGGCATCCTGTGGAACCATAATTAATATGGGCTGGCTTGAACTTGGAGGTTACAGAATAGGAATACTTTCCGATAATGGAATCTATTATTATTATGCACATCTTGAATCCTTTGAAGCATCACTAAAAGAGGGAGATACTGTTAAAGCCGGACAATTAATCGGTTTTATGGGAAATACAGGTTATAGTAAGGTAGAAGGAACCTCAGGTAAGTTCGATGTGCATTTACATTTTGGAATATATTATTCTGATGCTGATAGAGAGATTTCTTATAACCCTTACTGGATACTTGAATCTCAATTTCAATCAAATAAAATGCTGTATTATACCTACTAAATGTGTTAATATAAATATATCTATGCATAAATAAATTTTAAAGTTCAGAAGTGAGGAACAAAATGGAATTAAACATGTGGAAAGAAATTCTCAACCCATATGATTTGGCGGTTGAGGAGCTTAAACTTAAATTTAATCATATTGTAAAAGAATATAACCAGGCGGGAATGTATTCGCCTATAGAACAGGTTTTGGGAAGAGTAAAAAGCATATCAAGTATAATTGATAAGGCTCAAAAAAGAGATATAGATATCGATAAGATAGAAGAAAAGCTTGAAGATATAGCAGGAATCCGTCTTATCTGCCAGTTTACGGATGATATCTATACAGTAGTGGAACTTATCCGAAACCGTAAAGATATGAAGGTTAAAAGTGAAAAAGACTATGTAAAGAACATGAAGGAAAGCGGATACAGAAGCTATCATGTTATCGTTTTATACAGTGTTGAAACAGCAAAGGGGACTAAAGAAATCCCTGTAGAAATCCAGATTCGTACATTAGGAATGAATTTCTGGGCTATAATTGAACATTCCCTTCAATACAAATACAGCGGAAATATCCCTGCTCATGTAAGAGAAAGACTTTCTGCTGCATCAGATGCGATAATAACTCTTGATAATGAAATGTCATCAATTCACTATGAGATAATTGATGCACAGAATTACCACCTTGTCAAAGCAAATATAGTCTCTGATATTCTCAGCAATATACAGAATTTGTATAAGGTTGCAAATAAACAGGAAATAGTTAAAATTCAGGACGAATTTTATGAATTATATAAGCAGGATGATATAAGCAGACTTGAAAGATTTAACAGACAGCTTGATATCATTGCAGAGGATTACAGAGCACAGAGTGTCAACTGATTACATAATCTTTAAAACCTTAATTATAATTATACAAAATTTTCAAATTTTGACTTAGAGCATATTCATCCGCAGTTTAGTGGTAATATGCCCAGAAATGAGGATTAAAATGAATTTACCAGAGAAATATACTGCCGCAATGAAAGAAATGCTTGGTGATGATTATGAAGCATATATAAACAGCTTTAACGATAAAAGACTATATGGTCTCAGAGTAAATAATTTAAAAATCTCCACAGAAGATTTCTTGAAAATCTGTCCATTTGAGCTTAAGCAGATTCCATGGATAGAAAACGGCTTTTATTACAACGAAGAGGATAAACCGGCAAAACATCCTTACTATTATGCAGGTTTATATTATATCCAGGAGCCAAGTGCGATGACTCCGGCAAATGTACTTCCGGTAAATGAAGGCGATATCGTATTTGATATGTGTGCAGCTCCTGGTGGCAAATCAACAGAGCTTGCAAGCAAGTTAAATAATACCGGATTGCTTATAACCAATGATATCAGCAATTCAAGAACTAAGGCTTTACTTAAAAATGTTGAAGTATCAGGGATTTCGGGATTATGTGTATTAAATGAAGACCCTGCAAGGATATCCGATAAATTTAGCGGATTCTTTGATAAAGTCTTAATTGATGCACCATGTTCCGGTGAAGGAATGTTCAGAAAGGATAACAAGCTTATAAAAAGCTGGGAGAAGAATGGTCCTGAGTTTTATTCAGCTATACAAAGAAGCATAATAATACATGGGGCAGACATGTTAAAACCGGGTGGAATGATGCTTTATTCAACATGTACATTTTCACATATGGAAGATGAGGAAAGCATTCTTCACCTTTTAAGAGAACGTCCTGACATGCATCTTGTTGATATTAAACCATACGAAGGTTTTGAAAAGGGATATGTTATTACAGAAGAAGATAGAGAATTAAAGCTTGATAAATGTGTAAGAATTTTCCCTCACAAAATGAATGGCGAGGGACATTTTGTAGCTTTATTAAAGAAAGATGAAAAAGACAATTCATCTTATCATCCTTCACACAATCCGTTTAATGTTAAAATACCTGATGAATTAACGGATTTTTTATCTCATACTTCTTATTCATATAATCCTAAAGATATTAATATAAGGGATTCAAAGGTGTATCTGGTATCAGAGCATATGCCGGATGAAAAAGGACTTAGAATTATCCGAAACGGACTTTTGCTTGGTGAAATGAAAAAGAACCGCTTTGAACCAAGTCAGGCATTTGCAATGGCTTTAAAAATGAATCAGTATGATAACACTATTTCTTTTAAAGCTGATGATGAAAGAGTAATAAAATATTTAAAGGGAGAAACCATTGATATAACCGAACAGGATAATGCCGATTCAATCAAAAAAGGCTGGCTTCTTGTCTGTGTTGACGGTTATCCTTTGGGCTGGGGCAAATACAATGACGGACAGATTAAGAATAAATATCTGTCAGGCTGGCGCTGGCAATAAACAGTTAGAAAAGAGGAATTTATGTCTGTATTAAGACTTGATAAATATCTTTGTGATATGCAGATTGGCTCAAGAGCTGAGGTAAAAGGACTTGTAAAAAAGAAACGTATTAAAGTTAATGAAGAAACAGTCACGAAGCCAGAATTAAAAATAGATACCGATAATGACATCATTAAATTCGATGATGAAGTAATAAATTATCAGGAATATGAGTATTTTATGCTTAATAAGCCACAGGGTGTGATATCTGCCACCAACGATAAATCAGATAAAACAGTGATTGATTTGATAAAAGATGCAAAAAGAAAAGACCTTTTCCCTGTAGGAAGGCTTGATAAGGATACTGAAGGCTTACTTCTTATCACTAATGACGGAGAGCTTTCTCACAACCTTTTATCACCTAAAAAGCATGTTGATAAGACATATTTTGCAAAGGTGAAAGGTCATATCACCGATGATGAAGTATTAAAGTTTAAAAATGGTCTGGTTGTAGATGAAACATTTACAGCGAAACCGGCACGACTTCATGTGTTGAAATTTAATGATGCTGATAATACAACAGATATACAGATAACTATTCATGAGGGGAAATTTCATCAGATAAAAAGAATGTTTGAAGCTGTCGGTTCGGAGGTTTTATACCTTAAAAGACTTTCAATGGGAACATTGTTACTTGATAAGAATTTAATACCGGGAGAATACAGAAAACTTTCACAAGAAGAAATAAATGCACTTAAAGGAGTTAATAATGACTAACGGATTTCTTCCTATCTGCAAAGAAGATATGAAAAAACGCGGGTGGGAGCAATGTGATTTTGTATATATAAGCGGTGATGCATATGTAGACCATTCTTCATTTGGACATGCTATTATAAGCCGTATACTTGAAGCTTACGGCTATAAGGTAGGAATAATAGCACAGCCTGATTGGAAGGATGATGCAAGTATATCTGTGCTTGGTGAACCACGTCTTGGTTTCCTTGTTTCTGCAGGAAATATGGATTCCATGGTAAACCATTATACAGTATCTAAAAAAAGACGTCATACCGATGCATATTCACCCGGTGGAGCAGCCGGCAAAAGACCTGATTATGCAACTATAGTTTATTGTAATCTCATAAGAAGAACATATAAACATACACCTATAATTATCGGTGGAATAGAAGCTTCGTTAAGAAGATTATCACACTATGATTACTGGTCTGATAAAATGAACCATTCGATTCTTGTTGATTCAGGAGCCGATATTATATCTTACGGTATGGGAGAACATTCCATAGTAGAAATTGCCGATGCATTAAACAGCGGTATAGATATAAAAAATATAACATTTATAAGGGGTACTGTATATAGAACCAATGATTTATCTAACCTTACTGATTATATAGAGCTTCCTGATTACCAGTCTATTAAAGAAGATAAGAAAAAATATGCAGAAAGCTTTTACACACAGTATTGTAATACAGATCCTTATACAGCCAAAACTCTGGTTGAAAAGGTAAAGGAGAAAATGTATGTTGTACAGAACCCTCCTGCGTATCCTTTAACAGAGATGGAAATGAACGATGTATACGCACTTCCATACATGAGGGATTATCATCCTATATATAAAAAACAGGGTGGGATTCCGGCATTGAATGAAATTAAATTTTCCATTACAAGTAACCGCGGATGCTTTGGAGGATGCAGCTTCTGTGCGCTTACCTTCCATCAGGGAAGAATAATACAGGTAAGAAGCCATGAATCCATTATAGATGAAGCTGTTAAGATGACAAAAGAGCCTGATTTCAAGGGATATATCCATGATGTAGGCGGACCTACAGCTAATTTCAGACATACTTCCTGCCAAAAACAGCTTACCAAAGGAGTATGTACCAACAAGCAATGCCTTTACCCTGAGCCTTGTAAGAATCTGACAGTTGACCATTCTGATTACGTCAGTCTTTTAAGAAAGCTTAGAAAAATACCAGGTGTTAAAAAGGTATTTATACGTTCCGGTATAAGATTTGATTACTGTATGGCTGATAAGGATGACACATTTATAAGGGAATTGTGTAATAATCATATAAGCGGACAATTAAGGGTAGCGCCAGAACACATATCGGACAATGTTTTAAAACGTATGGGAAAACCTGCCAATAAAGTATATGAAAGCTTCCTTAAAAGATATCAGAGAATAAACAGTAAAACCGGAAAAGAACAGTTCGTTGTTCCTTATCTGATGTCATCACATCCGGGTTCTACTATGAAAGAGGCTATAGAACTTGCTGAATATATAAGAGATTTGGGATATATGCCGGAACAGGTGCAGGATTTCTATCCAACACCTTCAACACTTTCTACATGCATGTATTATACAGGATATGATCCAAGGACAATGGAAAAAGTGTACACACCTGTTTCACCTCATGAAAAAGCTATGCAAAGAGCTTTAATCCAGTATAAGAATCCTGAAAATTATGAGCTTGTGAAGGAAGCACTTATAAAGAATAACCGCACGGATTTAATTGGATTTGGACCTAAATGTCTTATACCACCAAGAAAAATGAAAGGGAAAGATAATAATGATAAAGTCAAGCAAAAAAGAAAAAGGCGATAAAGGTTATTTGAAATATAAAAAGATGCTTAATCTTATAATCATGATTGCATTATTTGCTGTAGTCCTGATTATTTTCTTTGCCGGAATTATAATTAACAAGACAAGAAACAGCATTTTCACAGTCGGTGCAATACTTATGGTTCTTCCGGCTGCAAAAGCTGCCGTGGCATATTTTATTTTACTGCCACATAAAAGCTGTACTGATGAACTGGCAGCCGCAGTTGACAAATACAACGATAAATTTGCTGTAAAATATGACTGCATTTTTTCCAATAAAAAAAGTCCGATTGGAACAAGCGTATGTGTAATAACGGATTGCACAGTATGTGCTTATACAACGGAAGAAAAGGCAGATGTGAATTTATTTGAAACCTCTGTGAAGGAATTTTTAAAGGCTGATAAATTAAATGTAAATGTAACTTTATACAAGGATCAGAAAGCTTTTACAGACAGAATTGAAAAAATGTATGTAAATTTTGACGAGACAGATAAAAATGCATCAGATAAAATATCGTGGAACACAAAAACATGTATGAACATGTGTCTTTAAGTTATTATGTGAAATGAAAGAAGAGGACAAATCTTTTGAAAGAAATTATTATTGATAACATTAATGAGGGGCAGCGTCTGGACCGTTTTCTTGCTAAATATTTAAAAGAAGCCGGTTCAAGCTTTATATATAAAATGTTACGAAAGAAAAATATTACTCTCAATGACAAAAAAGCCACAGGAAACGAAAAGCTCAAAGTTAATGATACAATTAAAATATTTTTCTCTGATGAAACCTTAGACAAATTTACCGGAGGTACTGCCCACAATACAGGAAATAATGCCGGTTTAAATAACAGCAGCAATAAGAAGGCTGTCCAAAACAATCTTGCAGAATATTATCGCAAAATATACAGACCCTTGGATATCGTATATGAAGACGATAATATACTTCTTGTAAATAAGCCTGTCGGAATGTTATCACAAAAAGCTTCTGCCGATGATATTTCACTTTCTGAATACATCACCGCATATCTTCTTGAAACAGGTTATTTATCCGAAGAAATACTTGCAACCTTTAAATCGGGAATATGCAACAGACTGGACAGAAATACCAGTGGAATTGTCGCTGCCGGAAAAACAACAAAAGGTCTTCAGATGTTGTCTGAATTATTTAAAAGCAGGGAATTAGGCAAATATTACATTTGTATTGTCTGTGGAGAAGTTAAATCCAAATACAGTGCACATGCATATTTAAATAAAAATGAAAATGCAAATAAGGTTTCTGTAATCAGCACAAAGCAATATGAAAGCAATCCTGATTTAAAGGATAAATATATTCCGATACATACAGAGTACATTCCTATATATAGCAATAAAGATTACACTCTCTTAAAAGTACATCTTGTTACAGGAAAAAGTCATCAGATAAGAGCTCATCTTTCTTTTCTTTCACATCCTCTTGTCGGAGACTATAAGTACGGAAATAAATCTGTTAATGACAGAATAAAGAATAAATACAATATTAAAAGCCAGATGCTTCATGCATATGAACTTATTATGCCATCTCTTGATATTCATGTTAAAACACAGATACCTGACTATTTTATGGCAGTATTAAAAGGAGAAAAACTATGGGAACCTGGAATTCCAGAGGACTTAGAGGCTCTACATTAGAAGATTTTATCAATTTATCCAATGATAAATATCTTCAGGAAAATCTTGCGCTTATACAAAAAATACCGACACCTATAAAGCCTTTAAAAATAGACCAGCAGACAAGACATATAACACTTGCATATTTTGACCAGAAAAGTACAGTTGACTACATTGGGGTAGTTCAGGGTATACCGGTGTGTTTCGATGCCAAAGAATGTGCAACAGATACATTTCCATTGCAGAATATACATCCACACCAGATAACTTTTATGGAGAACTTTGAAAAACAGAATGGAATTTCCTTCATAATATTGTATTTTTCTAAATATAATGAGTTTTATTATTTACCATTTTCTGATATAATTAAATTTTGGAAGCGGGCGCAAAATGGCGGGCGCAAAAGCTTTACATATGAAGAAGTTAATAAAAACTTTCAGATTCATTCATCACAGGGTGTGATGGTTCACTATCTGGAGGCACTGCAAAAAGATTTGGAAACAAGAGATTAATTATTAAATTCATCTGATAAGCCGGAGGGTTGTATTATGGACGAAAACCAGAATAATAAATATGAACTCATAGATGGTTATGCTGTAGTAGATAATAATTTTGAAATTATAACAGCTAACGAAGCTCTGTATAAATTTATAGGCATATCAATAAAATATACAATAATTAATGTAATCCATCAGGTAGATATCGATGATTTTATTGATGTTGCAGGAAGCCTTAAAATTAATCAGAAAAAGTCAATGGTACTTAGAATGAGAAGAGTAGATAACTCTTTCAGATGGGTACTTGTTGAAATTACCCGTAAAGAAATTACAGGTTCTAAAGATGATGAAGAAATGGAATATCTTGAACTTAATATATCAGATATTGCATCTTTAAAAAATCAGAATAAAGCTCTTGATAATACAATTAAATCATTCAGACACATTCTTGCGATGGAAGATGAGCTGTTCTATTCCTATGAAATTAATGAGGACAAGTTAAGTATCAACTGTTTTGTTGATAATGAGATAAAAACACTTATTTCAGATTCTCTTGAAAATATTAAAAAATATTTTATTGATAATAACCATATTTCTGATGCTTCACTTGGTGAATTTAACAGGCTTATGGATAATATCAAAAAAGGAGTGGTATCTTACACGCATACAATCGATGCTGATGTCATTATTAATCATTCAGAAGAACGAAGCAGCTTCCTTGTGAACGGAACAACTATTTATGATGAATTAGAACCTTCAAAGTCAGTTGGAAGTATCAAAAATATTGGAAAGAGTACATACATTTTTAATAAAACAACCTATAAATATATAAATTCAACCACACTTCTAAGTCCAAAAGAAATATATCAATATTGTCAGGACAACATTAATTACAATAATGACTGCCAGCTTACAATAATGTATATACAGATTGATAACCTTAAAAGCTATGCTTTGGCTAAAGGCGAAGAAGCAGCTAAAAAAATGTATGATATTACAATAAGCAATATCAAAAAAATACTTGGATACAGGGGTGTGCTTGGAACCTTTGACAATGAACATTTTATAATAGCCGTCAAGGATATTAATGAAGAAAAATCCCTGCGTGCATTTATTGAACATTTAAGAACATTAATTGCATGGAAATGCAGATTGAAGGATTATGAGTTCAACATCCGTTTCTCTATAGCTATTGCAAGATATCCTGACAACGGAGATTTAGAAAAAACTCTCAAAAAGCTTCATCGGGCATACAACATAGCTCTTGAAAAGGGTGGAAACCGTTACATAATATACAAGGAAAAATTACACGGTGAAATAGATTAAATTGGATAACAATATAAGGATTGACATTAATCAGCCTATTATTGTATAATCACTCTGCCATTTTATTATGCTATCACGTTACCACGTTAAAGTGATTAGTTAAACTTATATTTCAGTTACAACAGATTACTATCTGATAATTAAATAAAATGACAATATATAATGCTAAAATATAAATAACGGAGGAGTATATGAAAAAAGATTTATTACATACACCGGAAGGCGTAAGAGATATTTATAATGGAGAATGTGCTGCTAAAATGGTATTGCAGGATCGTCTTCATGATGTTTGCAGATTATACGGATATAATGATATACAGACTCCAACTTTGGAATTTTTTGACGTGTTCAACAAGGAGCGCGGTAGTGTTCCTTCTAATGAAATGTTTAAGCTTTTTGACAGATATGGAAACACTTTGGTTTTAAGACCTGATATGACACCATCTATAGTAAGAGCTGCTGCTAAGTATTATGAGGAGCATGTTCTTCCTGTAAAGTTGTGCTATGTAGGAAATACATTTATTAATGTAAGCAAATATTATCAGGGCAAATTAAAAGAAAATACAACACTTGGTGCAGAGCTTATCGGAGATAATTCTATTGAGGCTGATTTGGAAATTATATCAATGGTTATTGATTGTATGAAAAATGCAGGACTTAAAGAATTTCAGGTTGAAGTCGGAAACGTTGCATTTTTCAACGGACTTCTTTCAAAGGCAGGCATCACAGGTGATGAGGCAGAAGAGCTTGTAAGTCTTATCCAGGAAAAGAATTACTTTGGTGTTGAAGAACTTCTTTTATCTCTTAATATAGACAAAGACATTGCTAAGGTTTTACTTGAACTTCCACAGATGTTTGGTTCTGTTGATGTTCTTTATAAAGCTAAGGATTTAACAACAGACAATAAAGAGTGTATTGATGCCGTAGACAGATTATTAAAATTATACGAGCTTCTTAAAATTAACGGATATGACAAATATGTATCATTTGATTTAGGTGAGTTAAGCAATCATGCATATTATACAGGAATTATATTCCATGCCTATACATTTGGAACAGGAGAACCTGTTGCCGGAGGCGGACGATATGACAAGCTTATAGGTCAGTTTGGTGTTGAGAAAGCATCTATTGGTTTTTCAATAACAGTTGACACACTTATGGCAGCAATCAAGCGTCAGAATATAGAAATACCTGTTGATATAAGTGGTGCATTGGTTGTTTACAGTGAAAACAATTTCCTTAAAGCTTTAAAATTCACAAATGAATTAAGAAAGAACAACACAAATATCTGTATGATAAAATACAATGCATTAAAGAATGACGAGCAATATGCTGAATATGCACGTAATTCTAATCTTGCAAATATAATTTTTGCTGTAAACGATACAGAAAATGTTGATTTATATAACATTAAAGATAATACTAAAACATCTGTTTCTATTGAAAATCTTCTTGGAGGAAAATTTTAATGAGATATATAACAATTGCACTTGCAAAAGGAAGACTTGCTAAGAAAGCCCTTGAAATATTTGAACATGTCGGCATTACATGTGAGGAAATGAAAGATGAAAAGACTCGTAAGCTCATTTTCACAAATGAAGATTTAAAGCTTCGTTTTTTCCTTGCAAAGCCTTCAGATGTTCCTACATATGTTGAATATGGTGCTGCCGATATAGGAATTGTCGGAAAAGATACTATACTTGAAGAGGGACGTTCACTTTATGAAGTATGCGACTTAAAGACCGGTAAATGCAAAATGTGCGTATGCGGTCCTAAGGAAGCAAAGGATAAGCTTATGCATCATGAATTAATCAGGGTTGCATCTAAATATCCTAATATCGCCAAGGATTATTTCTATAATAAAAAGCATCAGACAGTTGAAATTATAAAGCTCAACGGTTCTGTTGAACTTGCACCTATAGTAGGACTTGCAGAAGTAATCGTTGATATTGTTGAAACCGGTGCGACACTTAAAGAAAATGGTCTTGAGGTTCTTGAAGAAATATGTCCATTATCAGCAAGAATTGTTGTTAATCAAGTAAGCATGAAAATGGAAAACGAAAGAATTAACAAATTAATTGATGATGTTAAGGAATATATTTCCACACAGAATTAATTATTTGATGTATTATTAAAGATAAATAATTTCTGTAAGCAGAAAATTAGATAATAAGAATCTTTTGGAAAAGAGGAAAAACAATGAGAATTATCAAATTAACAGATGAAAGCAAAAATAACATTCTGGAAAATCTTTTAAAAAGAAGTCCTAACAGCTATGGTAAATATGAAGCTGCGGTAGGAGAAATTCTTGCAAATGTAAAAGCAGGTAAAGATAAGGCTTTGTTTGAATATACAAAGAATTTTGATAAAGCTGATATTAATTCAGAAAATGTAGTTGTTACAAAGGAAGAAATTGAAGCTGCATACAAGCAAGTTGACGAGGAGCTTTTAAAAGTAATCCGTAAAGCAATGAAAAATATAAAAGAATATCATGAAAAACAGCGTCAGTACAGCTGGTTTGATTCTAAGCCTGACGGAACAATACTTGGTCAGAAGGTAACAGCTCTTAACCGCGTAGGCGTATATGTTCCTGGTGGAAAGGCTGCGTATCCATCTTCAGTTCTTATGAATGTTCTTCCTGCAAAGGTTGCAGGAGTTAACCAGATTGTTATGTGTACACCTCCTGACAAGGAAGGAAAAGTATATCCTACAACATTAGTTGCAGCTAACGAAGCCGGAGTTGACGTTATATACAAGGTTGGTGGAGCACAGGCAATAGCAGCAATGGCATACGGAACTGAATCCATCCCTAAGGTTGATAAAATCGTTGGTCCTGGAAATATATATGTCGCACTTGCTAAAAAGGCAGTATTTGGTTATGTAAGCATCGATTCAATTGCAGGTCCTAGTGAAATCCTTGTTATAGCTGATGAAACAGCTAATCCAAGATATGTTGCAGCTGATTTACTTTCACAGGCTGAACATGACGAAATGGCATCAGCAATACTTATAACAACAAGTGAAGAATTTGCAAAGAAGGTTTCAGAACAGATAGATATTTTTGTTGAACAGCTTTCACGTAAGGAAATATTGGAAAAGTCTCTTGCAAATTATGGATACATTCTTACAGCTTCATCTATGGACGAGGCTATTGATGTTGCAAATGAGATTGCCTCTGAGCATCTTGAAATTGTAACTAAGGATCCTTTTAATGTTATGACTAAAATCAAAAATGCAGGAGCTATTTTCCTTGGAGAATACAGCTCAGAACCTCTCGGAGATTATTTTGCAGGTCCTAACCACGTATTGCCAACAAACGGAACAGCTAAATTCTTCTCAGCATTAAGTGTTGACGATTTCATTAAAAAGTCAAGCATAATATCTTACTCAAGAGAAGCATTGGAAGCTATACATACTGATATTGAAAGCTTTGCAAAAGCTGAGCACCTTACAGCACATGCAAATTCTATTCATGTAAGATTTTCAGACAACTAAAACTTGGAGGATATGGATATAATGGCAGTTAACGAAATCAGACAGGCTTCTGTAAAAAGAAAGACCAGCGAAACAGATATTTCTTTATATATTAAATTAGACGGTAAAGGCGATGCCGATGTAGATACAGGTATAGGATTTTTTGACCACATGCTTAAAAGCTTCGCCAAACATGGATTATTTGACTTAAAGGTTAAGGTTACAGGTGATTTGTTTGTTGACTGTCATCATACTATTGAAGATGTCGGTATTGTGCTTGGTGAGGCAATAAAAGAAGCACTTGGCGATAAAAGATCAATCAGAAGATATGGTGATATAATACTTCCTATGGATGAAGCATTGATACTTTGTGCCATAGATTTATCAGGCAGACCTTATCTTGTGTTTGACAGCACATTTACTTCCGATATGGTTGGATACTTTGATACACAGATGGTAAAGGAATTTTTCTACGCTGTTTCTTACAGTGCAGGAATGAATCTTCACATAAGAAAAATAACCGGAGAAAATGACCATCATATTATCGAAGGAATGTTTAAAGCATTTGCTAAGGCTTTGGATGAAGCAACCATGAAAGATAACCGAATCAAATCAGTTTTATCAACCAAAGGAAGTTTATAAATTAAGAATTTTATGAACAAGAAATTTATGAATAAGAATTTTATGAATAATATTTTAATGTGATTTAAAAATATTTGAATTTTACTTAAATATAACGAATTAACCGGAAAGCGAGAATTTATATGAAATTATATCCTGCTATTGATATTAAAGACGGCCAATGTGTCCGTTTAAAAAAAGGACTTTTTAACGAAGTTACAGTATATTCTGATGAACCTTATAAAATAGCTAAAAGCTTTGAAGAAGACGGTGCATCTTTTATTCATACAGTTGACTTGGATGGAGCATTAAAAGGACATTCAGTAAATGCCCATGTAATTAAAAAGATTGTAGACAGCGTTAATGTTCCTGTTCAGCTCGGCGGTGGAATAAGAACCCTTGAGAATATTGAGGAAGTTCTTAAACTTGGCGTATACAGAGTAATTATAGGCACAAAAGCTGTTGAAAATCCTGATTTTATTAAGCAGGCAATAGATAAATTCGGTGCTGAACATATAGTAGTAGGAATTGATGCAAAGGACGGTCTTGTTGCTGTAGAAGGCTGGGAAAAGGTAAGTGACAAAACAGCTGTATCTCTTGCACTTGCAATGAAGGATATGGGTGTGAAAACTATAGTATATACAGACATTTCAAAAGACGGAATGTTATCAGGTCCTAATGTTTCACAGACTAAGCTCTTATCAGAAAAGACCGGAATAGATATAATTGCTTCCGGCGGAATGTCTTGTATGGATGACTTAAAGAACATATATGATGCCGGAATACACGGAGCAATAATAGGAAAAGCCTTATATGAAAAACGAATTAATTTAAAAGAAGCTGCACAGCTTTTTGAACCAAAATATGAGTTCAAAGATTTCAAACTTAACAGCGATGGTCTTATCCCTGTTGTTGTACAGGATTATGAGAACGGTAAGGTTCTTATGGTCGCATATATGAATGAAGAAGCTTATAATGAAACCGTAAAGACAAAAAGAATGACTTATTACAGCAGAAGCCGTAAGGAGCTATGGGTAAAAGGACTTACTTCAGGTCATTTTCAGTATGTTAAAAGTCTTGAAATAGATTGTGATAATGACACAATTCTTGCTAAGGTAGAACAGGTAGGTGCTGCGTGTCATACAGGAAACCGCAGTTGTTTTTATAGAAATATGAATATTTAAATTATGAGTACAAAATATATAATTACAAGCATTAATTCAAATACAGTCTGTGCGCAGATTGAAAATAACTGCTGTAATTATCTGAAGGTACTGGATAGTAGTAGTATTCTTGGAAATATATACACCGGGAAGGTCGAGAATGTTGTTAAAAATATTAACGCAGCATTTGTTGAGATACAACCCGGTGTAAAATGCTATTATCCGCTTGAAGATAATGACAAAAGTATTTTCCTTAACAGAAAAAACACCTCTAAAGTTAATATAGGCGACAGGATTCTTGTACAGATTTCATGCGATGCGCAAAAAACAAAACCTGCAACTGCAACATCTAAAATTTCAATTGCAGGTGATTATCTTGTGCTTTCAAGTGATGTTAAGGGTGTTGTTATATCAAAAAAGATTAATTCATCCGAACAGGCTGTAAAAACAGGTAATAGTCTTACATATTTTTTAAAACAGAAGCTTAATGAACTTTCCGATGATTTTAAGCTTGATGTTTCGGAATATAATTATGACTTTGGTTTTATATTAAGAACAAATGCGTCTAAAGCCACAACAGAAGATGTATTAAAGGAAGCCGATAAATTATCAGCGGAATATCTAAATATATTAAAGAAAGCATTTTACGGAACATTTTATCAGCAGCTATACACCAGCGCTCCCGAATACATCAGCGATATAGAACATATGTCATCAGATGAAGATTTTGAAATTGTAACGGATTTAAAAGAACATTATGACCTGATAAAATCAACCATACATTCATTGGATGACAGTAAAATAAGATTTTATGATGATGCAGATTATTCTCTGTCTAAGCTTTACTCATTGGAGGACACTTTAAACGAGGCTCTGCACGAAAAGGTGTGGCTTAAATCAGGTGGATATATTATTATCCAGCAGACAGAAGCCATGACGGTTATAGATGTCAATTCGGGAAAACAGACTGATAAAAGCAAAAATGAACAAAGGCGGCAACAGTCTATTCTAAAAACTAATTTTGAGGCTGCAAAAGAGATAAGCCGACAGTTAAGACTCAGAAATTTATCAGGCATTATTATTGTTGATTTTATAAACATGAAAAATAACGATGATATAAACGAACTTTTTTCTTATATCAGGCAGTTGTCATCAGATGATAAAATAACAACAACAGCAGTTGATATAACCAGACTTGGACTTGTTGAAATGACAAGAAGAAAGACCGGTAAGTCATTAAAGGAGGTGCTTAAGCTTGATAAAATATGATGTTATTCATCGAAAGATATGCGAATTTTTTGATAAATATCCTTCCATAAAGAAAATATTTTTATTTTTCTATAAATATATGGCATACCTTATAGCCTTGTTATATCTGATATTAATTGTCATATGTATAAGAGATAAAAATATAGCACCATATGATTTTATAAGGGCACATCAGCTTTTCGAGGCAGAACCTTTAACTAATTCTTTTATAGCAGCCAAGATTATACTAACACCGCTTGTATCATTTATTGTGGTATCTGTAATCAGAAAATGCATAGACAGGGAAAGACCTTATATAAAATACAGTTATATACCTATGGTTAACAAAACTAAAAAAGGCGAATCAATGCCTAGCAGACATGTATTTTCAATAACAATAATCGCAATGTGCTGGCTGTACATTTTCCCTGTTATGGGAATTATAATGCTTATCTTGTCTTATTTCATGGCTGCATGCCGTGTTATTGCGGGAGTGCATTATATTAGTGATGTAATTGTTGGATTTATAGCAGCCGTCTTATGCGGTATTGTCGGTCTATGGATATTATAATTATGGATATCCTGATATTATGAAAATGTTACAAAAACTTCGTCAATAAACTTTAAAATTTATTGTAATTTTATTTGTTTTTTTGTTGACAATAATATTCTGATAGTATATTATATTCTAGTGTGCCGCACAGTCAGGGTATAAGTGTTGTTTAAGACAACCCCCAAAACTGGCGAGTATTTATTTAGGAGGTGCCATATGTACGCAATTATAGCAACAGGTGGTAAACAGTACACAGTTTCTGAAGGCGATGTTATCAAGGTTGAAAAGCTTGGTGTTAACGCTGGCGACACTGTTACATTTGACCAGGTTCTTTTCGTTAATGACGGTGAAGCTAAGATCGGTAATCCTACAGTAGCAGGAGCTTCAGTTACAGCAAGTGTTATCGAAGAAGGCAAGGATAAGAAGGTCGTTGTTTATAAGTATAAGAGAAAGACTGGATATCACAAGAAGAATGGTCACAGACAGTTGTTTACTAAGGTTAAGATTGATAAGATTAACGCTTAATTTTATTTATTAAGTTAATTGATATAATCAATGTTAATTTTAGGATTTGAGGAGTGTTATCCATGACTCATATAATTATCTACAAGAATTCATCTAATGGTGAAATTGTAGGATTTAACTGCGAAGGACATTCCGGTTATTCTGATGCCGGTTCTGATATAGTCTGTTCAGCAGTTTCGACACTTACAATCAATACAATTAATTCTATAGAAGAATTTACAGATGATTGTTTTAATGTGTCAGTTGACGAAGAGAGTGCTACAATTGATTTTATAGCTGCTTCGTATGATTTAAGTTCAAAAGCTCAGGTGTTATTAGATGCCTGCAACTTAGGTTTGACAGGTATAAGTAATAATTATCCTGATTACTTATCAATTACTATCAAGGAGGTGTAATATCATGTTGAATTTGAACCTTCAGTTTTTCGCTCATAAAAAGGGTGTTGGTTCTACAAAAAACGGTAGAGATTCAGAATCTAAGAGATTAGGTGCTAAAAGAGCAGATGGTCAGTTTGTTCTTGCTGGTAATATCCTTTACAAACAGCGTGGAACAAAGATTCATCCAGGTGTTAATGTAGGTCGTGGTGGCGATGATACATTATTCGCATTGGTTGATGGAACTGTTAAGTTTGAAAGAAAGGGCAGAGATAAAAAGCAGGTTTCTGTTTATCCTGTTGCTTCTAACAACTAATTTGTTTATTGCAAGCTCCAAATCTTCGGATTTGGAGCTTTTAAATTATTATTATAACAGGAGGTGTGTCATGTTTGCAGATAGAGCCAGAATATTTATCAAATCAGGAAAAGGTGGCGACGGTCACGTTAGTTTCAGAAGAGAACTCTATGTACCTGATGGCGGTCCGGATGGCGGAAATGGTGGCAGAGGCGGAGATGTAATTTTTCAGGTAGATAAAGGTCTCAACACATTAGGTGATTTCAGACATAATAGTAAATATATAGCACAGAGTGGTGAAGAAGGCGGTAAAAAACGCTGTAGTGGAAAAAATGGCGAAGATTTAATTATAAAAGTACCTGAAGGAACTGTTATCTATGATGATGAATCTGGCAAAGTTATAGCAGATATGTCAGGTGACAACTCACGAGAAATAATTCTTAAAGGTGGCCGTGGTGGTAAAGGTAATATGAACTATGCCACAGCAACAATGCAGGCTCCACAATATGCACAGCCAGGTCAGGATGCCCAGGAGCTCTGGGTAAGACTTGAACTTAAGGTTATTGCCGATGTGGGCTTAGTAGGTTTCCCTAATGTAGGAAAATCTACATTTTTATCAAGAGTTACCAACGCACGTCCTAAGATTGCCAACTATCATTTTACAACTCTTAACCCTAATCTTGGAGTTGTTGATCTTAATGGAGGAAAGGGATTTGTAATTGCAGATATCCCGGGACTTATAGAGGGTGCATCAGAAGGCGTAGGTTTAGGTTATCAGTTCTTACGTCATATAGAAAGAACTAAGGTAATTGTTCATATTGTTGATGCAGCATCAACAGAGGGACGTGATCCCGTTGCTGATATAAAGGCAATTAATGCTGAACTTAATAACTATAATCCTGAACTTCTTAAAAGGCCTCAGGTTATAGCTGCTAATAAAATAGATGCAATTTATGATGACGGAACAGGAGTTAATCCAATCGAAACCATCAAAAATGCATTTGAACCGGAAGGTATTAAAGTATATCCTATTTCCGCAGTAACCGGACAGGGTGTTAAAGAACTGTTGTATGCTGTAAGAGCTCTTTTGGATAATTTTAAAGATGAGCCGGTTATATTTGAAAAAGAGTTTGATATGGATGGACTTATGGACAATCCAAACGAATCATTTACTGTATCACTTAACGATGAAGGTGTTTATGTTGTTGAGGGACCAAGAATTGACAGAATGCTTGGATATACCAACCTTGAATCTGAAAAAGGCTTCAGCTTTTTCCAGAAATTCTTATCTACAACAGGAATACTTGATGAACTTAAGGCTCTTGGTATTGAAGAGGGCGACACAGTTCGTGTAGGCGATTATCTTGAATTTAGCTATTATGCTTAATAACAAATACGGCTATTATTCATTTTAATATATATCAAATATAATGGAGGAATTTTATGACAAGCAAACAGAGATCTTATTTAAAGAGTCTTGCTATGACAATGGAACCTATTTTCCAGTTGGGAAAAAACAGTCTTACACCTGAATTGACAGAAGCTGTTTCACAGGCTCTTGAGGCAAGAGAGCTTATCAAAATAAATGTTTTACAAAACTGCGCAGATGATCCTAATGCACTTGCACAAATGCTTGCTGAACGTACACGTTCACAGGTTGTTCAGGTAATTGGTAAAAAGATTGTATTATATAAAGAATCAAAAGATAATAAAAAGATTCAGCTTCCACCGGCTAAGAAGCAATAACAGGAGGCATAGATGGATAAAATTGTTGGAATAATGGGCGGCACATTTAACCCTATACACAATGGTCATATTGAAATGATAAAAGCTGTTCACAGACAATTTAATATTCAGAAAATTCTTGTTATGCCTTCCGGAACCCCTGCATACAAAGACAATTCCCACATTGTATCTGCAATTGACAGATGCAATATGGTTTCTTTAGCAATAAAAGAATATCCATATATGGAATTATCTACAATGGAGGTTACAAGAAAAGGCAACACTTATACAGCCGATACCCTTAAAATATTAAAGAATGACTATGATTATATTTACTTCATAATCGGGGCAGACTCGCTTTTTGCCCTTGATACATGGTACAAACCTGAATATATCTGTTCTCATTGCCATCTTTTGGCAATTAACCGAGACAGTCATTCAGCTGATGAATTAAACAGGCAAAAAACATATCTGCATGATAAATTCGGGGCTGAAATAGATTTTGTAGATTGTTCCAATCTGCCATACAGTTCAACAGAAATAAGAGACAGATTAGAGCAGGGACTTGATATTAGTAATTATGTACCAGCTGATGTAAAATCATATATTTATGATAATCAACTATATAATTCCAAGGCTTTTAAGGAGTGATTTAAACATATGGATAACATCTATATTGAAGAGTTGAGAAAAAAAGTTAAAAAGGCTTTAAAAGATGATAAACCTCGTTTCAGACATACACTTGGTGTTGCCAATACAGCTGCATGTCTTGCAATGAGATATAATGAAAACATTGAAAAGGCCTATATAAGCGGACTTTTACATGATTGTGCAAAATGTGTACCTGACAATATTAAAATTTCAGAATGTCAGAAGTATTCAATCGAAATAACACCTGTTGAGTATAAAAGTCCTTATTTATTACATGCAAAGCTTGGCGCATATTATGCAAAGAGTATTTATAACATTAACGATGACGATATTTGCAATTCCATTGCATGTCACACCACCGGTAAACCTTGTATGAGCCTCTTAGAGAAAATTATATTTCTTGCAGACTATATTGAGCCTTATCGCAATAAAGCCTCTGATTTGGACAAAATAAGAGCTTTAGCCTTTGTTGACATAGATGAGGCTGTATATGAAGTTTTAAAAGATACTGTTGAATATCTGAAGAATAAAAATGCTAATATAGATACAACAACTATTGAGACTTATAATTACTATAAAAATTTACTTAATAAATAAAAATAGTCATGATTATTACTATTAACTTAAAATGCTAATAAAGAATGGAGAACTGCTATGACTGAATCAAAATCTATTAATATGGTAAAGACAATTGTTGATGCACTTAAAGACAAAAAAGGTGAAGATATACGTGTTATCAATATCAGTAACCTTACAACAATAGCTGATTATTTTGTTATTGCAAGCGGAAATAACCCTAATCAGATACAGGCATTAATTGACAATGTAGAAGAACAGATGTTTAAGGCTGGATATAAGGAAGTAAAAGTAGAGGGACGCAGTAATTCTTCATGGATACTTCTTGATTATGATGATGTTATTGTTCATGTTTTCTCAGATGAAGACAGAAGCTTTTATGATATAGAAAGAGTATGGCAGGATGGAGTAACTGTTGATACTGAAAGTCTTTAATAAACTTTAATGACGAATTTAAATTAACGAGCTTAAGATTAATGAGCTTAAAAATAATGAACTTAAGATTAAAGAATTTAAAATTAATGAGTTTAAAATATGTCTGATTATTAATTCTGATTATAAATTAAGTCCGGTTGCAGAAGATATCTGTAGCCGGACTCGTTCATTGTCTTAATAATATCTATATTATGTATCTATATTATGTATATTAAAATTATTACATAATATTAAGTCTTATAAGACCGATTACTTTTCCTAAGATTTCACAGTCATCAACAATTATAGGTTCCATAAAATCATTTTCCGGCTGTAATCTTATATGGCCATCTTCCTTATAAAATCTCTTAACAGTTGCAGAATCGTCAACAAGCGCAACAACAACTTCTCCGTTGCGGGCAGTATTCTGTTTCTTTACAATAATCTGATCGCCCTCATAAATTCCCATATTAATCATGCTTTCCCCTTTAACCTTAAGCATAAATGTCTCTTCATTAGGAAGAAATTCAGCTGGAATAGGAAAGTAGCTTGATATATTCTCAACAGCTAAAAGCGGCTGTCCTGCAGCAACCTGTCCAATAAGAGGAACATTAACAACTTCTCTTCTTGTTAAATTAAAATTATCATCAATAATCTCTATGGTTCTTGGCTTCGTTGGATCTCTCCTTATATATCCGTTCTTCTCCAATGTTTCGAGATGAGCGTGTACAGATGATGTGGATTTAAGATTAACAGCTGTACAGATATCTCGAACTGATGGTGGATATCCCTTATTTAATATCTGTGACTTAATATATTCTAATATCTCTGATTGTTTCTTTGTTATTCTTCCATATGCCATAAATAATATAACCTCCATACTTGATATTTAAATAGCCATGAGCAAAACTCTACACATTCAGTATTTATGCAGGTTTGCGAGGCATGG
>ERZ1106969.44-NODE-44-length-140276-cov-5.122478_pt1 | contig 140276 bp, 134 predicted proteins | sample MGYA00403685_ERZ1106969 | MGnify/ENA primary metagenome ERZ1106969 (study PRJEB35170, sample SAMEA104062416) | human gut metagenome | biome: human gut; feature: human-associated habitat; material: faeces | place: Denmark | collected 2012-05-18 ...
GGGCCGGAACGAAAAAGAGCCGACAGGGGGAAAGAGTGGTACCCGGAAGCCGGCGGACTTTGACTTTAACAATATGTCCTCAAACTTTGAGCAGTTCTTTGGTTTTAAGCCGAAGAGCAGCCAGGTGGATGGGGAAAAAATTAATCCAAATAAGAAAACAGAAGCAAATCCAATTGATATGACGGAGATGTTTGAACGATATATGGGAATTAAGAAATAGGGGAGAAAGGAAAAGAGGAATGAAAAAAAGGGTACTGGATCTTGCAATTGTCTGTCTCAGCCTGGCGGTCATGGGAATTGTGCTGTTGTATCCGGATCAGGTTACATGGCGGGAGCCGATCCTGATTACTGCCGGTGCATTAACAATCCTGTTTCTTTTGATGGCAGGGAGGGATACAAGGGACAGGAAGATGATAACAGAACAAAGGGATTTAAGCCAGCCGGGAGAAAAAGAGCTGATTACGGAAATCGTGCTGTTAAGTGAGGAGGACAGGCCGTTAATGACCTGGGACCTCTACGGAAAAACAGCCATGGTCATCGGACGGGATGTGAAAGAAAACCAGGTGGATATTGATTTAGGGCAGAGCGCCTACGCTAGTATGGTAGATATAGAGCACGCAGTGCTGAATTACTCTGCCGGAGACTGGTATGTAGAGGATCTTGGAAGCACCAATGGAATCAGTGTGAAAAAGGCCGGTGACGGCAGGGTATATAAGCTTTCCAGGGATACCCCCTGCCGCCTGGAGCGCGGTGACTGTTTATATATAGGGCTTAACCGTCTGCTGTTAAAATAAGAGTGTTTTCAAAGAGATGGGATTACCGGCCAGGCCGGATAGAAGGACATAAAAAGAAAAGGAGCGAGACATTATGAGCAGCAATCTGATCCGGTGCCAGAATGGGCATCTGTTTTCATCCAGGAGACATGGGACCGTGTGCCCTTACTGTAATATTGAAACCGCAACAAAGGAAAAGAAGGAGGCCGGGGGAAAAAGCGAAGAAGAGCTGGAGGAGTTGTTATTTGCCCAGGATGTATCCCCGGTATGCGGCTGGCTGGTCTGCATCTCCGGCCCCAGACAGGGAAAGGACTACAAAATTAAATCCGGGAAAAACTTCATCGGTCGGGCCGATGACATGGATATCCAGGTGTTAGGGGATAACCAGATCTCCCGGAGAAACCATGGAGTCATTGTCTTTGACCCGAAGAAAAAGGAAACTGTGCTTTTACCGGGGGATAGCAATGGGTTGGTGTACCATAACGAAGCGGCAGTTTACACGCCTACGGTTTTAAATTCCTATGATGTGATTGAGATGGGTGAGAGCAAATTTGCATTTGTACCATTCTGTGGGGAAAATTTCATGTGGCAGGATAAAGGGAATACCAACCCTGCAATAGAAGGATGACAGGAGGGGTACTATGACGATTCCCGAAGTAATCATAGCAATTTTAATCTTATCCTGTATCATACTTTTGGCAGGCAGGGTCCGGCTGGAGGCTGCTTCGATAAAAAGGAAACGCATGGGATTTTGTGAAACCGGTGCTTCCAGGACGATTGGGGACCGGGAGGTGCAGGAGGATGAATTCGGCATTACGGAAACTGAGGAAGGCCTTATGGCGGTCCTGGCTGATGGGATGGGAAAGCACTATGGAGGAAAAATAGCCAGCCGGACCGCAGTGCAGGTGTTCCTGGATTTATTTGAGGACCGTAACGCTTTTTATAATCCCCAGTATTCCTTCCGGAAAGCCTTCCAGGGAGCCAACAGGGAGATTTTAAACCAACTGGAGGAAAACCAGGGAAGTGCTTCCGTCGGAGCGGCGATAATAAAGGACCGGAAGCTTTATTATGCGGTAGTAGGAAACGTAAAAATCGCGGTATACCGGAACCAGGAGCTGGTGCCGGTCAGTTCCGGTCATACAATTGGTGTGCTGGCAAAGCAGAAGTATGAAGAGGGCAAGCTGACAAGGCAGGAAGCGGCCAGCCTGTTGGACCATCACAGGCTCTATAACTTTGTCGGCCGGGATGGGTTCCGGGATGTGGAATTTTTTGATACCCCCATAGCGCTCCATGGAGGGGAATACGTGCTGCTCATGTCCGACGGGCTTTATGAGACAGCCCGCTGGAAGGACCTGGAGGAATGCCTGGAAGGGGATGGGAGCTGCCAGGAGAAAGCGTACCGGCTGGTGGAGTTGGTAAACCAGAGTGAGGAAGAAGAAAAGGATAATGCAGCGGTTGTATTGATACAGGTTAACGTATGATGTTTATAATCACCGGGGGCAGGACGCAGGAGGAAATCACAGGATGAGAAAACAGAACAGCACATTTAAGACCGCTTTTATTTCAGAAGCAGGTTCCGGACTGGAAAATAATGATTATTTTGCCTTTGTGGAACTGGAAAAATATGCGTGTTATGTCATTGCCGACGGGCTTAACGACCTGCCGGATGCGGAAAGTGCCAGGCTGGCTACCCAGACCATTATCCTGGCCTTTGAAGAGCACCCATCCATAAAAAAGCGTGCGGTCCTTTCTTATCTGGAAGCGGCAAATAAAGCCCTCCAGGGAGCGGACAGCAGGGAAAAGCTGAAAGCTTCCGTCACAGTCGTGGTCACGGATTATGCAAAGGCCCGTTATGGATATGCAGGAAATACCAGGCTCCGCTTTTACCGGGACGGGGCGGTAAAAGAGCAGACAACAGATATGTCCCTGGGAACGCAGCTCATAAAAGAAAAGGAATTACCGGAGGATGCCTTATCCAGGCATGAACAGCGTAATAACCTGCACACCTGGCTGGGGCAGGGCCTGGGGTTCCGGCCTTTTGTATCGAAAAAGATTAAATTGGTAAACGGTGATATTTTCACCCTTTATAGCAGGGGGATCTGGGAAAATCTCGACAATGGAGAGTTGGATGATGTATTTTCTGAGGCAAAGGATGAGCCGCAGGAAAGCCTGGATAACATAGAGGATCTCCTTTTATCCAAACAGCCGGGAGATCTGGAGAACTACACCTGTGCGGCCATCTTTGTGGACAAGGTATTTCTGGATCCTAACCGGAAGCGGCGTATAAAAAAAATCATTACCATGACAATCGTGGTTCTGGTGGTAGTGCTGGCTGTGAGCCTGGTCGTGTGGCTGCTGTACCGGCAGCGGCAGAAGAGGGTGGAGGATATGGAGAGGCGCTATTCCAATATGATTGAATATATCCAGGATGATAACTTTTTACGGGCAAAGGAAGAATGCAGCGAGGCATTAAAGCTGGCGGAAAAGTTGAAAATAAAGAAAGAAATTCAGGAGATTTCGGATTACCAGAAGCTGATTGAAGCTGTGAATGCAGCCGATGACGCATACAGCGGTGGAAAATACGGGGATGCCCAGGCTGCCTATGTGACGGCAAAGGAGCGTTCACGGTATGCGGACCGGGTGGCTGATGAGTACATAGATAAGCAGCTCTCCCATATCACCGACTATTTGTCTGTATTTGACTATATCCAGCTAGGTGACACACTGGTAGCTCAGGGGGATTTTGAGAGGGCCGAAGAGAAATACCTGCAGGCGAAAAGCCTGGCAACGAAAACTTATTTTGAGGATGGTAGGAAAGAGGCCATGGAAGCTATGGAAGCCATGTATGCCAGCCGGGAGAAGGCGGAGGAAGCCGATACCCAGGAGGCGAAAGAAAAGGCGTCTAACGAAACAGGAGCCACCCAGCTTGCCTCTGATGGAGATAAGGCGTTTGCGGAAGGGGATTATGAGGGGGCCAAAGCTTATTATGCCATGGCGCTGGAAAAGTACCAAGCGTTAGGAGATGCTGCCCATGCTGATTTGCTGCAGACAAAAATTGAATCCAGTAACCAAAAGTCTGAGGAGAATAATCAGAAAAAGCAGCAGGCAGATGATTTTGTACTGGCAGGCAAGGGACAGGAGGCGGCAGGGGATAAGCTGGAAGCCAAAAAGCAGTACCTGTTTGCAAAGAACCTGTATAAAGAACTGAAGTTGGATGACAAGGTGGTGGAAGTGGACGGCCTGATTGAAGTCCTGGAAACTGCCATGGAACAGGAAAAAGCAGAAACGGAAAGCCTGGAGGCGGAGGAAGCGGAAAAAGAAAGGCAGCCAAAGGAAACTGAGAATAACGCAGGGAGTCCGACAAATCCCGGAGAGGAAATAGGGCCTGGAATACCGGTCACACAGTCTCTGGCGGCATAGGTCCTTAAGGAGGATTTAGGAATGGAGAACTGGAAAGACAATAATCTGTCTGCCATCCTGGAATACCCGTTTGATTTTGAGAGATACATGGAGGAACGTTTACGGGAAATTGATGACCTGGATGAAAGGAAGTTTGCTAAAAAATTATTACTGGAGGGACTGGGGAAGGTAATCCGATGCACAGAGGCAAAGTACCAACAGCTGGAGCACAGGGTGTATGAGGAGCTGGAGATTGAGGATAACCAGTATGAGGCGGTCTTAACAATAGTAAAGCGGAGTCATTATGATCCCACCAATGGAACGCTTTTTCCGGTATTTGAGGAGGATTTAGACGAAAAGGTTCTGAAGGAAACATGGTCAGATGGAAGCCGGCGCTGGCTGGGAAGCATTTTTTTGGAAGCATCAGATGACAGGCAAAGAGACTTTCAGGACAGAACGAAATTTACAGGTACGCTGGTTAAGGCTGAAGAAAACAGGTCTGCTGCATTTGAGATCCTGCCGGCAATGCGTTACCGGGAGGTGATGGAAGGACTTTATCTGGTATTCCAGGATAATCATATCCCGTGGGATACCATAAATACCGGATATCTGGATAAGTTCTATGATGTCTTTATTTATATAGAAGGAACGGAACCAGCGCCAGACTCCCTGGAGGAAGTAACGATTGATTTTGAAGAGTATAAAGAGGATGTCCGCTGCGGACTGATCCCTCTTTGGAATTTGGAGTGGGTAACGTTTGACAGCGCTGATTTCATGCTTCCCTGCATCAATGGAATCTACTATGAGCACGAATTTTCCTTAGAGGACAAAGACGAAAAGGATGGTTACTTAATCCAGAGCAACGAGGATATATTAGAAATCCGTCACGAAAAAAATAAGATTGTCATTAAATCCTTAAAGGAAACCTTTGAGAACTGGAAAGCCCTTCATCTTGTCCAAAAGGAAACGGTCCGTTCCCTGGATTACAACGCGCCGCTTCTGACAAACCGGAAACGGGATTCCTTTATCCGGCGCTATGCAGAAAACAGCCGGGTTAAACTTATGACAAAGACTGATTTATTCCGCCGGATTATGGAGCTTGATATCCGGGATTATATTGAGGTGGTAGGGTATGAAATATGTGAGAATGCACGGGATTTCCCAAATACAGAAGGAATGAACTGGTTTGTGAGAGATGAATTGTTTCCGATGGAAAGCCGGAAGGTCCTGCTGTTGAAATTTAAAGAATGGCAGCCAGGCCATTACTTAAATGGGAGCATGGTGCGGTTTGTCATCTCACAGATGCAGCTGGAAATCAGTGAATACCGTTGCGTGGGGGTGATTGCATGAATTACGCGTGGGAAGCTGCGTTAGCTGCGGATCAGGCGGGGATACCCAGGGAGGAAATCCGGTATGTGCCGGTAAACAATGGAAGCCCTTATACAGAGATAACAATGGAACATATTAATAGCCGGGAATTGGGGAAAAAAGACGTGGAAATGAATCCGCTTTACCGGTTTTCCAAAGAGTTTTCAGCCCTGTTTGACAGGAATTTAGAAGGGTATGAAAAGGCGAGGAAAATTTTATTTGATGCTGTCATGCAGTACGTTGTCCAGTTGGATTTGCGTCAGGGACTCTCCAAACAGGAATATGCGCTGCGGTTTCTTTTGAAGGACTTGCTGGAGGGCGTGTGTGGAAGCCAGGCGGCCAGGGTAGCAGCACAGTATGAAAAGGAGAAAATCCGGCGCCTGCTGAGACTGGTATTAAAATTATATCAGTGCGGAAGCTCCATTTATCTTTTCCGGGAGGTCATGAGGTGCATGTATCCGGATTCCCTGGTATATGCCAGCAATGAAGCGGTGCGGCAGGTTCTGGTTTACGTGGGTGTGAAGGAAACGGAGGGAGATAGGGAAAGGCTGGAGTTTTTGGAGGATATGTTCCTGCCAATCAACTATCAGGTGTTTCTGTTTTGGGAACATCATTTTGGGATCATGGATATCGATGAGACTATGGTGATGGATGAAATGGTGTTGTTTTAAAAATGGGCTGTGCCCAGTGACAGGGTGGTAGAAGGAAATGGACAAGTATGGATATGTATTGAAGAGACAGGAAGAAAAAGCTCCGGATAAACGCTACCGGAAAGCAGAACTGGAATTAATGACCACATTCCAGTTAAGGGAGATATGCCGGAAGGAGAAAATCATCCAGGGAGTTTTAAACCCCATGGATAAAGAAGAGTTGGTCCGCATTGTTTTGAGATACCGTGGGGCAGATGAATATTTCCTGATTGAAACACCAGATGAGAGTGGGATGCAGGCGCTGGAACAGGCATTAAAGGGAGCAAGGTTACAGGAAAGGCAGGACATCCGTCTTCAGTGCAGCTCTAAAATCATCGCTTATGATGGGCTCGCCATTGGCTTTTATGATGGACTTACCCTGCCTTATGAGAAAAGCCTGGCTGGAACCAATGCCCTGGTGGTAGGCGGTGATATGACCGTATGCGCTGTTTTAAACGTGGTACCCATAGGAAACCGGACAGATTATTTGTATTTGACAAAAGCAGCCGGCCTTGCCTGCCGTGAGTCCGATGTGAAGAATTACAGCTTATACTGCATGGGACGCCGGGAGTCAGAAATGCTTTATCAGATTTATACGGGAAAATACGATTTCATACCTGAATACATGGAAGTTTACCGCATACCGCTTTTAGATTTCGAGGTAAAAAAGCTGATTCCCTTGTCAATGCCCATCGCTATGGATTTTGGCACCTCCAACACAACGGCTGGTGTTTATTTAGACAATATATACTTTGAAAAGGCCGGTCTGCATGATGGGGAACGGGGACTGCGTGCAAATGACACCAACTACGCCTTGTTCTACGATACATCTGCGGATTGGCAGGAAACCACGATGTTTCCCAGTGTAGTAGGCGTCCAGGCAGTAGAATCCAATGAGCCGAAATTTCTTTTTGGGTATGATGCCATCTGCTTAGCGGATTCCAGCTACATTGACGAGGGATTCTGTGTTTTCTATGACATCAAGCGCTGGATTGGGGATTATGAAAAACAGGAGGAAATCACGGACCGGCAGGGGAGACGGGGATTTGTTTCCCGGAAAGAAATTTTGAAAGCCTATTTTGAATATGTGATTAAAGCGGTCAGGGACCGGTTTAAATGCGGGATTGAGGGCGTCCATATTTCCTGCCCGGTCAAGCAGAAGGCCAAGTTCCAGAAGCTTTTTTCGGAGATTCTCCCGGAATATGCCATAGAGAAGAGGGATATGATTGACGAGGGTGTCTCGGTCTTATATAACACCATATCCGGAATGATCCAGAAAGGAAATTTTGAGGACGGCCGGGAGTACAGGGCGCTGATCATTGACTGCGGAGGCGGAACCACCGATCTTTGCTCCTGTTCCTTCCGTCTCTGGGACAGACGGGTTTCCTATCAGATTGAAATTGACACTTCCTATGAAAACGGGGACACGGATTTTGGCGGTAATAACCTGACTTACCGGATCATGCAGCTGATTAAGATAACCATTGTAAATAAATTGTATCCAGGGCGCTTAATGAAGAGGGAGGACATCCTTGCCGGGTATGATATTGATGTGTTCCGGTATGTGGATCAGTATGGTTCGGAAGAACTATACAGGGAGCTGGAAGAGGAGTACGGGAAGGCAGAGCGTTTCCTCCCCACCCGTTTCCGGGAATTTGAAAACCAGAGCCGGGCGGATTATTACAAAGTGAAGAATAACTTCTATTTTCTGTTTCATCTGGCTGAGATGATAAAAAAGGAATTTTATAATCATGTGGGGACTTTAAGGGTGGCCATATCTTCTCAAGTGATAAATGAGAGTGCTACCACCTGGATACCGGTAGACAAATGGAGAATATCCGGCTATACAGAAAAAGGGCTTGAGGTAATCAAGGAATTCCCTTCTGTATATCTCAGTATTTATGAACTGGAGCTGCTTTTAAAAGCGGATATTTATGGAATCATGAAGCGGTTTATAGAGCGTATGTATGAGGAGGATTTACTGGAAGAGTATTCGATCATTAAATTGACGGGGCAGTCCTGTAAGATATCAATGTTCCGGGATGCCTTAAAGGAGTTTGTACCGGGAAGGACGATTCAGTTTAAGCGGCGAAGCGGAGACCTGACGAGAGATTTTGAGTTAAAGATGACCTGTGTGGATGGGGCGCTCAAATATTTAAAGGACAAGAAGTACGGGTTTGCGGATATCACGATACATACAGCAGAACCGGCGCTTCCTTACCGGATTACCGCTTTTACGCACAGCGGGGAAGAGGTGGTACTCATCCACCGGCTGAAAAGAAACAGCCCAAGCGGCATGATATCCAGGAATATGGAAGACCTTACCCTGAAGCTGTATTTAAAGGACATGGAGGGGAGAGAACGGTATCAGTTTACCTGCTATAGTTCCCTGGCAGACTTTAAGGAAAAAGAATATGAAGAAATCCAGGAGCAGTACGGGGAACATATCCTGCAGGCGGATACGGATGACATCATAGAGCAGGAAGTGAAATTCTTTGTGTGGGCCAGGACGATGGACTGGGCATTTTCTGTGGTGCCGGTGTACCGGAAAGATGGGAAGCTGTACTTAGGGAAAGAGGAGGAGTTCTATTTTGAAAATGATGGCTGGGTGCAGAACTTCTTTGATGGATTGAAGTAGATGAGAGCGGACAGAGAGGAGTAAGAAAATGACTGAGAATGCCAGGAACAAAGCAGCTATTTCAGAAGAAACAATAGAGGAATTATCACGTTATGTTTTGGGTGCGGTTCCTGTCATGGCTAAGATAGACATGACTTCGGAGGAGATGGATATTTACGATAAAATTGGTAAGTATGCCCTGGGCGCCATTCCATTAATGGTTAATCCGAATGATGCAGCAGAAAAGGATAAATAACCGGCGGGCAAAGGAAAGGGGAGGCAGATGCAGAATTTATATCCATTATTTGAACGGAACCGAATCTTAAAGAAGGAACTTCTGTGGTCACTAAGGGATTATTCCTTTTCCCATGTGCAGCTGGAATACCAGGAATACGGTCAGGGCATTCTTCAGGGCTGCCAGATACAGGTACGGGGGAGTCAATTGGCAGTAGGGCCGGGAATAATCAAATATGGTTGGTTTATCTGTTTGATGATGGAAGAACAGCTTATTGAATATGAACCGGCTAAGCAGACCCAATATTTGAAATTGAAAATTGATATGGACAGGAGATCACCAGATTACATTCTTTACCAAATCGACTTGTTCCTAGACCTGAAGGGGAAACAAAACGATAATGAATTTGAAATATGCCGTTTTAATTTACGAAAGGGAGCTCAGCTCAGAGACAAATATAAAGACTTTTCTGATTTGGAGACAGAGTATGATACCATCAATGTTCTCCACGCGGACTGGGGAGGATTAAGAGGATGCTCAATCTCACCTGTGATTACCAGATATTTTGCGGAACTTGTTTTAGAAAATGAAAACAGTCGTTCGGATGACCGATCTTTTTCCTATTTAAGTATGAGCCAGACGGGTGCAGTCCCGATAAAGGTATTGTCAGATTATTGCAGCCGTAGAATTGGTAACTCCCCGGAAGGTATGACGGATAAAGTAAGGCTTTATAAAAGCCTGTGTGTCATTATAGATAATCTTCAGAAGGGAAAAGAGGCAAAGGCCAGGGATAAAAAAGAAAGGCATCGGATTCTTGTGGACTGATTATCTGCAGGTTATTGATGGTTTGGAGGGAGCGCATGAAATATTTTGAGATTCAGGATTCACCGGAGCTAAAATATGCTCCACAGCTAAAGGATTGGTATGGAAGGTTTGATGTGAGAGATATTCGCATTGATACTTTTCCTAAATTACCTGATATGCAATTATTTATGATTGAACCTTCTGAAAATACTATATTTACGGATATTATCCTGTTCCCATTTCTCCTGGTATCACCAATGGTTCAGGGGGTCATTAAAATGTATCGGGAGCGTTGCTTTTTCCGAAAAGTCATATTACTGGATCAGAAGAACCAGGAGTCAGTGCTCTACTATTTGCCTGTGTTAGATGAAACTAGTGATATTCAGATACAGAGAATTCAGTATACAAATGGCAGAGGAGTTCCGGAGATATCCGATATCAAAGGAGAAAAGATTGAACCGGACAGAAATCTTTTCTGGGTTAAAGATTCAAAAAAGAGACATGTTATTTTATCATTGGATATGGCGGAGAGTCTGATTAGACGTGGAATAACTGGATTAGGACTTTGCGAGGTGCAATTATTCAATAAAAATTAGGAGATGATACGATGAGGGAAGAAAGATTGATTGTAAGGCCGTTTGAAGATATTAGGATTCTGGATTACAAGTCTATCCAGGTAGTGAATGAACATGCCAGAGCTGAGGTTAGAGGCCGTGTTCCATTTGAGAGAAGAGAAGATTACATAAAGGTTGGGAAGAGACAGACATGGGCACAGGTAATTGCTCTTTCAGAAGGAGATGAATCTATTGTGTTTTATGGAGTGATTGAACAGCTCCAGATAGAAATAAATGATGGAATCTGTACCGTGGATATTAGTCTGTGTTCTGGTACACAGCTTATGGATTATGAGGAACATATAAGAAGTTTCCAGAAAGAAAATCTTACTTATAGCAGCCTGTTGGATACATGCAGCCAGGGATATGAAGAACCTGCTAAAATCATGACAGAGGGAAAAGGGAGGGAAATCCCCCATTTTATTATGCAATACCGGGAAACAGACTGGGAATTTATCAAACGTCTGGCAGCTATGAACCATACCGTGATTTTTGCAGACTGCTCAACCAGGGGAGAGAAGTATCATTTCGGTATACCTGATAGAAAACCTGATTCAGAGGAGATTCCAGGCGAATACCGGGTTAACTATGATATGCAGGAATATTGGTATAAGAAAAGCCGTGGTTTGACGATCCATACAGAGGATACCATATCCTACATATTGGAAAGCAGGGAGTTCCATAAATTGGGGGAGAGAAGGGTTATAGACGGAAAAGAGACATTTATCTGGAAAATAGAGTGTTCCCTACGTGGAAATGAGTTGTACCACACCTGCTACATGAAGCCATATGCGGGTTTTCAGTCCACCCTTTACAGGAATAAATATATATCCGGCGTATCACTGTTAGGAATGGTCACCAAAGTAAGAAATGAAAAAGTGCAAATAAAGATATATAGTGATGAAAACAAAGATAAGTCAGGTTTTTGTTGGTATTCCTTTTCTACAGTATACTCATCTCCCGATGGAACCGGCTGGTATTGTATGCCGGAGATTGGGGATACGGTGAGGCTGTATTTCCCTACATCCAGGGAAGAGGATGCCTACGTGGCCAGTGCATATCATGAGGGAGGCGCAGGGCGCAGGACTAATCCGGAATGCAAATTTTGGAGGAATAAAGAGGGAAAAGAAATACATCTGGCTCCGGATCACATTTTACTCACCAATAATGATGGAACGTATATTGAATTGTCCGATGATGATGGAATTAATATTGTAAGCGAAGGCTCTGTGACCGTGCGTGCCGAAGGGAACCTCAGCATATCCAGTTCAGGGGCTTCCGTTGAGATGAGCGCCCCCAAAAAGATCCGATTGAGACAGGGGGGCACGGAAATGAACCTGGGCGGTGACCTTAGTATGCAGGGTGCTAAAATCAGACTATAACAGGCCACAATTTTTAAGGAGGAACCATGGAGATAAAACTTGCAGATTATCTGAAAATAGAAACGGATATACCCTTGCAGTATGTGGAAAAATTCAATTTTTCCTGGAAGCCGGGCTGCCATGCCTTACTGAAACTGGAGGGATACTTAGACAGAAGGATACCGTGGGACGCAGGCACGTCTTATAACAGCCGTATAAAGATATGGCTGGAAAATGAGCGGGGAACGACGATAATTTACCATGGCTATACCATGGAGGCAGAGATCAGGGAGGAAGGTAAAACCAATCATGTGTTTTTAGAGGCCATGTCTGCTTCCTGTCTGCTGGACCGGAATATTGGAAGCCGCTCTTTTCAAGATACTGCCAAGACCTATGGTGAAGCAGTGCGGGAGATGGTCGAGGCCGATGGAGGGCAGTTAATCCGCAACAGGGAAAGTGATAAGGAAATAAATGCTCCTGTCATCCGTTACGAGGAAACTACCTGGCAGTTTGCAAAGCGCATGGGAGAACGTCTGGGGATCTGTATTATCCCTGACGTGGAAACAGGAAAACCAAACCTGTGGTTTGGCATGAGAAATGGAAAAGAAGTACCAGTGCTTCCGGATGGACAGTGCCATATCCAAATGCGTTGTATAGGAAAAGAGATTGGAAGTCGGTTTATGGTGGAAGGCAGGTCTTTTTATAAAATCGGAGATAGAATGGAATATTTTGGGCAAAATGTAACAGTCATGGAAGTTGAGGGAATCTTTGGACATGGTGAACTGACATTTAAGTATATTCTGGAGGACCACGGGGTTCGCCAGCCAAATCCCACGAAGGAGGACCATCCTGCCGGACTAGGCTTTTGGGGAATCATAAAAAAGGTGAAGGGTGAATCTGTAACATTAGCTTTGGATATAGACAATGGACAGGAAACAGGGGATTATTTTTACCCGTGGTACCCTGAAACAGGGAATGCCCTCTTTGCTATGCCGGAGACAGGGGCAAGAGCACTTTTATACTTTTGCTGCGCTGGGGAACAGGAAGGCGCTGTGATACACTGCCTGAATAAAAATTCAGGAGCGAACCAGTGCTATGACAACCGGGCTTTTAGCATAGAGGATGGCAATGTGATTGATTTGTCGAGAGAAACAATATGCTTTTCAAGGGGAGGAGACCATGAGCTCTTATTGGATAACAGCTCAATTTCAACCAGTACATCCGCAGAGCTAAAAATCACAGCCAAAGGGAAAGTACGGTTAAAAGCGAAACAGATTATGATAAATACACCGGAAGAATTAAATTTATGTCAGGGGTAGTTGAATCTGCAGTATGGATATTTTGATAATAAAGTCTGGTTAACTATACAAGGAAGGAGCAGCGGTATGGGTACAGGGAGAGAGAGCGTTGTAACATTGGTACCAGAGGAAAATAAAAAATCTAAAAAATTCGATTTTTTATTCAGTTCCATACTGGATGGCAAGGACGACCTAGAAAAGATGTTTCAAAACATGGAATTCTATAGAGGAGAAACAGATACAGAGTATACAGTTGAAGGTTCTATTATTGGTTGTAACTATGGGTATAACCTGACCAGAATCGGTATCGTGAAAGATCATGCAGTTTATGATAATAATGGGAATGCGATTCTGACATGTGGAGACTGCGTGGAAAAAGAGAATGTGTATAATTTTGGGCTTTGTGGCTCTCCCATACTGGATAAAAATTCAGAAAAAACAATCATAGAGCGTGGCGTTCCCTTTGCTTCCGGTCAGAAAATCGTGGGCTATAAATGTAAGCTGCAGTTAGCACCAGGATGGCAGACAGGGAACGTGCATACACATATCTGGAATGCGGATAAAAATAAATATGAAAAAGCTCTGCCTCAAAACGGGAGTTTGACGTGTTTATATGGTGCGGGAATTATTACTATCAGGGAAGTGAATAAGACCAAAAAGGATGAGTTAGCTGATAGATATTATGTAACGGAACGGTTAAAATTAAGAGCTTCACCAAATGGAACTCAAATTGATGGAGACGTAGTCAATGGAAAAGTACAAAAAAGAGCTTTTATGGCAGGCGCAATTGTAAACGTTCATACATCAAAGGAAACGCAAGTAGTAGAAGGTTCCTCTGAAACCTGGGTGAAAATTTACTATGATGTTACAGAGGTTGGCTGGGTCGGAAAAAGCTATTTGGCAGAATTACCCAAACCGGTTTCCGGTTATAGTTTTAAGTATGACTGGGACAAGTCTTCATATGTAAATCAAGATTTTAAGGATAAAGTAGTAGGAATCTGTAAACCGCTAGGTATTGATCCGGATGATTTAATGGCTGTTATGGCGTTTGAATCTGGCTTTAATCCTGCCGAAAAAAATCATGCTGGCAGCTCTGGAACAGGACTAGTTCAATTTATGGCACCTGTGGCAAAAGAGTTAAATACTACTACAGCTGAATTATCTAAAATGTCTGGGATTGACCAACTCGATTATGTTTTTGGGTATTTCTATCCTAAGAAAGGAATGGTAAAAACTGTAGATGATGTTTATATGAGAGTCTTAGCTCCAGATGGGATAGGGGAACCTGGAAACTATAGTATATTTGTAAAGGGTACAAGAGAATATGAACAAAATAAAGGACTTGACGCTGATGGTGACGGCAAAATCACAAAGGATGAAGCAGTTAAAGCAGTTAAAGACAGGAGAGACACTTACAAGTATTAAGGAGAGAAATGTCTATCCTTTTGGCTCATTCATCTGAGATATATAACTTAAAAATTCCTTTTTTTAAAGGAAAAAACACTTGACTAAATAAGGAGGGTATTTGTTTGAAAAGAAAAAAAATGTTGTATTTGCTGATACTTCTTATCATGGTTTTCACCCTATTTTATATTTTATTGAAGTGCTCTGATCATAATGATGGCAAGTCAGAACAATGGATTGGAAATTATTCATTTTATGAGTTTGCTGAACCTAATCAAAATATGATATATTCAATAAGTATATATGAAGATAACGGCCTGTATGCCCGAATAAAGATTAATGGGTTTGGTACCATGGATCGTTTGATAGCAAAAGTATGGAGTCATGGTGATGAAATTGAAATGACTTTTTATGATTATTACATTGATGAAAACGGCGGCACTACTCTTCTCGAAAGATTTGATGAAGGTAATTTTTTATTAAAATTTACGAGGAAAGATGGAGTGCTTATAACAGAGTGGGGAGGTATTCAGCCACTGTTAATTAAGAATGAAGTGCCTGGGCAATACTTTACTAAAGACGTTGAAGAATGATTTATATGGAGCGCCTAAGGTGATTTGTCCAGGTTATCCTGATGATGGAGGTATTACAGATGAAGAATGAACGAAACAGCAAAAAAAGACGGTTTAAAAAAGTATGACAGCCTCTATGAGTTTCCGTTGGATGAAATCGACTATTCTAATACTTGAAGCATTTATCTTGCTGGAATCTGCATATCAGGAAGTGGATTTTTATGGTGATTTTAAACCAGGAGACCTTAAGCTTTACGATAACTTTAAACTTAATTTTGAACGTTTATTGAACAATGAAGTGCCATTTACAAGAAAATCGACAGGAGAGAGAATGCATCTTCAGGAATTTGATAAATTAACTTACCACGAAGTATTTAATCCACGCAATATTTCATATCGCTTTTTTGATATGTATGAGGATGGTACGCCAGAGTTAGGTATTGGTGCGGAAACCGAAGCCTATAGCTACATCTATAAGTATAAACCTGATAATGATGAATTTATATTAATTCATGAGTTATATCCAAGTTATTATCAATTAAACGGTAGTAACAAAATCAGGTACGAAGGGGGAGGCGGTTCGGGGCTTCACTGTCTGTTTTATAAGTATAATGACCAGGAGGAATGGGGAAGATGGAATATTTAGATGAAGAATTGTTGAAGGCCAAAAGAAAACTGGAACGCCAAAAACATACAACATTAGAATCAGGAATTTATGCTGGGGAGGAGCTGATTACATTTAAACAGACGGAGCTGTTTGATAATACGATTCATTTATTTTTGCCAGACCAATTTGTGGTTATGCCAGATAGTGTTAAACGTGTAAAGTATCCCTCTAAAGATGCTCCTGCTTTTATACTTACTAGCCTTGATAGCACAGTCAATATTGGTTTTAACCTTTTGCCTGTGATATTAAAAGAGAAAGAAACCGAGCTTATGAGTGCCCAATTTCAAAATGGTTTGAAAAGTGTGAATCCTTCAATCATTATAAAAAACCAAACAAACATGAAGACTGAACAAGGTAATGAGATGAGTTGGTTTGAATATAAAGGATTTCATTTGGATGGTCAGAGTTATAATCGGGTTTATTTGATACGTTTGGGCAAAAATGTACTCCATGGGATGTTTAGTTGTAATGTAAAAGATAGAGATGATTGGATAGAGATTATTGAAAAAATATTTTTATCAGTAGAGGAAGAGTTATAGTTCCTATCCTAGGGGGGTGTTAAATGGATCGAAGGGAAGAATTAGTTGAATATATAAAAATATACCGTGATACAAGAAAACAAAATATAAGGACTTTTTTGACTGAAAATATCTTAGAAATTATACCTTCATTCCAAGAAAAGATTAACTTTTTGATAAATGAGCAGATAAAAAAACAGAGGAATGTAGAGATAAAGTTTATCTTTCTCTGTCAGACGTTGAGCAGTGGTTATACGGGAAGTAACGAGGTCATTTTGGGAATGAGCAGTAACATGCTGTATCTGGATGAAGATAGAAGTCAAGTTTTCTGGTATCCTGAATTGTTTTACAGATATGTAAATACGGATTTAGCTGATGTTGAAAAAGTTATGCGTAAAAACTTCCAGCGTTTGGAAGAATATGAATTATTGCATATAAAGCGACAGTTATTAAATGATATTTGGGATTTGATACCGGAATTTTTTTGTGCTATGGTAAAGCAGTCTGGCAATTTGGTTACTAACAGTTCGCTTTGTTTGGAAGATGAAGTATTCTTTTTGTGTGGGAAGTATATGGATAGCCTAAAAGTTGTATGTACTACTGGAGGAGAAAGATAATGGGTAGAAAGCAAAGCTCTTTTCATATGGGAAATGAGTTTAATGGAAACGGAGAAGTGAGATACTTAAAAGGTACACAGCCTTGTATCCATCCTCCAGTGTCTCAAGAGAATGTTCAGCTTACACCAGATTTTGGGAACTATTTGCTAAAGGTTCTGGGAAGTATACCAGTGGCCATTAGTCCGCTTAACATTAATCCTGTTTTATTTGCGTTGCTAGGTTCTATGTTCAGTGTAACTCAAGTGATTATTACGAAAGACCCTGTAACAGGAAATTATGATTTTAAATTTAAAATCATTAGTCCACATGATTTTACAAATGGATCATACCCTTATACTTTTCAGATTATGGATAATCAGGTGCCCGCAGCAATGGGAGTTAAAAACCAGTGGGTGGCCTTTGGTGAGCAATGGAAATATTTAAAAAATGGAAAATATCTATGGCACTGTTGGGAAATGATTGATGGAAAGTGGTACTATTTTCACTCTGATGAGATAATGGCTTCTCATGAATGGATTGAAACGAATGGAAAGTGGTATTTTGTACACGGTGATGGAGATATGGCAGTTAATGCGTGGATTGAGACTAACGATATATGGTATTACGTGGGAAAAGATGGGGTAATGTATTCTGATGTAGTAGCGACCATTGATGGTGAGCGCTATTACTTTTACAAAACAGGAAGATTGGCAGTCCTTGAAGTCATATATATTCCAAATACTGGGGAAAAGTATGAGGCAGATGGTAAGGGCGTACTTACGCCTATTGAAAATCATGAATCTCTTGAGGGGACATATGTAGATGTTCCACAAAATGGAAAATTAGGAACGGTAGTATCATATATGGGATATCATAAGATACAAAGTAAATCATCTGATCAGTATAAACTTAAAAAAGATGCGGAGGATACTGGTAGATATTCAATAGCCAGTCCTGAATACTATGCCATGATAGATAGTAGAATAGTGATAGCTACTAAAAAAACTATTGGGGGAAAACTTAGAGTATCAGTTGCGGATTACGTTGATGTGGATTTTAAGAAAGACGATGGTTCAATATGTACATATGAATGTATTATTGGAGATATAAAAGGCGATGATGCACCCAATAGTTGGGGGCATTATGATGGTCAGGGTGTGGTTGAAGTTATATATCATGATTATAATCCACCAGCAGGATATAACAAAAATATTAATAATCCGTGGGGAAAAGGGCGGGTAATAAGAATTACAATTGCAGGGAATTATTATGATTAATTTTGTTTAATACTTGTGAGTAAAAATTTTTAGGCTAACGAAAAACCTATTCTCACGTAAAGTTATTTTCTACTGGTCTTTTACCATTACTATATAGTGCCACCATGGAAAAACCGAGGTATCTAAAATGTAGTTGGATGGTGCAGCCTGAAATAATCACCTAGGCAAAGAAGTATTGTATGACCTTTGGAAAACTGAATTTTTACATTATAAACTGGGTAGGACACGCAAGGAATCTAAGCATTTAGGAGTGAGGTATGAAAAAAAATAGGTTATTTATGTTTTTGGGTATATTAATTATATTACTAATATGTATCCTAAATAAAAGAATACATGAAAATGGCGAAAGTGTAAACAAAACTGAAAATGCATATATGGAAGCATATGAGGCCTATTTAAGAAGCTTTCCAGAACTTAATGACTATAAGTATTCTAGCGTCGCATTAAGAGATTTAGATAAAAATGGCGTTCCAGAATTAATAATTGTTCAAGTTGATGAAGTTGATGGTATTTTAAAAGTTTATTCATATGATAACAATGTCTATAAAATAGGAGAGTATTCAGATCCTAAAATAGGGATATCAGCAATTCACATATCAGAGAATCCGAAGTTTCCAGGATTGTTTAATCAATGGTGGGGGGGAGGAATGGAACACTATGGGTATTTAGAAGTTAGAGAGAAAAGATTAATTTATGAAAATTTATGGTATATAGATCGTACAGGGGCATCACCATATCAAAGTGAAGTATCCAATAATAAAGAACTTATCAGTGAATCAATGAACATCTTTTCTGCTGATGATTATATGGGTAATATTCTTGATACAGTTCTTATTAACGATGATAATATAAACAAAATGTTCAAGTGAAATAGGGTATAGATGTTATTCTGCTCGCACTACTAATTATTAATTAGGCTATTTTGATGGTATTATGTGATTAATTGATGGGGAGAACACATATGCGTTTGAAAAATTCATGATTTAATTGTTATGATGACAGAACAATATTAATTGTTAGAGATAGGCACACATTTACTATTAAGCAGAAAATATCGTATAAAAGGTTGTGAGATATATTATGAAAAAAAATGAATCCTATCCCCCATTAAAAGCAGTTGAACTAGCAAATAAAAAAATGCCGGAAATATGGGATGCAATTGAAAAAACCAGAGTGTCTATGCTAAACAGGAATTCTCCCCCATGGAGGGAGGATATCTATATTCCTGCCTGGCAGATATATGAAAGCACTTTCCTGAATGGTCCCTATCATATACCAAAAGAAGCAAGACCCAGGGCCCTTGCAGTAGTCCTGTCGATACTGGCATCCTGGAGACAGTATAAAGAAGTATACCGGTTTGCACCAGAGATGGAAAATCTGCTGTACCAGCAGGCAGATTTCAACCTGCCTTTGGATACACTGCTGAACCTTCCATTTTCCTGTTTTTATATAGAGGCGCCACAGATATGTGGCGAAAGGTACCATGGTTTTTTCATCGCATTTGACCAGGCGAAAGACGGAAGCCCCCTGTTAAGATGTATGTCGACGAAAAAAGACGACTCATTAACATTTGATTTTAGTGAGATCCTATTAGAAAAGGGGAAAACCCTCAAATATGGAATTGCGAAAGCAGCCACAAGTGCGGCGGCAGAAGTTGGATTAAAGTCTCTGCATGGGCAGATTGCTTCGGAACTATTAATCTCTGCACAATATCAGCTGGTGGTCCTGTCCAGGCTAAGTCAGCTGCTTCTGTATCTCACAGCTCAAAATGCCGATTTAAAGGAATCAGGCAAAAGCCATGGGCGTGCCGTTGGAAAGAATATAAAGGACAGGTACAGGGAAATACGAAATTGGGATGTCGGATTCCGTGTTGTAAATAAACTGGAAAAAGCCATCAGCCACTCTGAACCCAACTCCGATCAAGGCAGTAATGGATACCACTCCGATGGAAAGATAAGAAGGTCTCCAAAGCCTCATTGGCGCTGTAGTCACTGGCATTTGTTCTGGACGGGAAAGAGGAAAAGTGAGAACCGGAAGTTTATAATAAAATGGATTTCGCCTACTCTCATAAACTGCAAATCATCAGAAGAACTGCCTATGATTGTGAATCAGATTAGGTAGTCCCTGGTTTCGTCCCTTTCAAAAGGCCTATTTATTACATACATATTACGGACGAAAAAAGGACAGTACATGAAGAGGAACATATTAGTAATTAGCAGAGAAAATAGTATTGGACATATAATTGAAGACAACTTTATGGACTCCTTAACTACAGTATTATGTGTCCGAACATCAACTCATGCAATGGAAATGATTATGCAGGATACATATAGTCTGATTATACTTGATATTTTAATGCAGGATATGGATTGCAGCGTGTTACTGCAAATCATTCATAAACTGAGTCGTGCGCCTATACTGGTTTTGACAAAACAGCTTAAAATTCAAGACAGGATTAAAATATTAAATTTGGGAGCAGATGACTGCCTGGTCTGGCCTGCGGATACAGATGAGCTGATTGTAAGAATGGAAGCCTGCATGAAAAGAGGAGCAGAACGGTTAGATTTAAAACCCGTGCTTCATAAAAACATCGGATTACTCATTGATCCCTGCAAACGGACGATAGAGATAAAAAGCAAGGAAATTGTTCTTACAAAACGAGAATTTGACATTCTGTTCCTTTTAGCAAGTAATCCCGGTGTTGTTTTTTCTAAAGAGCAGATATACGCCGCAATCTGGGACGACAAATTTGTAAAAGATGATAGTAACATCATGAGTCATATTGGACGGCTGCGCAAGAAAATAGGACCGAAGGCAGGTAAGTATATTCAAACGGTATGGGGAATTGGGTACCGATTTGCTGAAGGAGTAGAAGAAGCCGATTCGGCAGTTTAGCAAAATGGTATATCGCTGACATGCTGACTATATATGGTATGAAAAAAGATTGACTTGCATTACATAATGTTGTAGACTTATGGTGTGATTGATTTAGTGTGATTGAAAAGCACATTAAGTTTTGTTTCGGGAGATAGCCGGAAGTCAATTTTTATACCAGGAATAATTGGGTACAGGAATAATAAGAATTTCTGTGCCTTTTTATTATAAAAATTCAGAGAGGGGGATTTGATTCCATTTAATGGAAATAAGTAGCGGCATGAGACCGCACAAGAATGACACTGGATTGTATAAATCTGAGTGTCTTTTTTATTTACAAAAACGGAAAGGAGGGGGATGAATGGATGAAAGTGTTCAGGTAAAAGCGATATTCAATGATTTCTATGTACTTTTCAACGCAGATAAGGGAGTGCTGGCGCTGCATGATAAATATAAGGACAATGATCTTTTTAAGGCGCTGATTAGAAATCTGGAACTGGCAGTGGAATCGGATGCCAATGCGATTATGAAAGAGACATATGCTTTTTATAAGCGCTATGCAGACCGGGAATTGAGTGATGAAGATTGGGATGCGGCGGTGGGAGATTTCAAGCGTATTAACAATGCATGGGACAACCAATGGTGCAAGGAGCAAATGCTGGAACTATTAGGGGTATTGGAATTGCAGGAAAAAGAGCGGAAAAGAAAGCAGGTTGCCTGAAAGGTTAATGGAGGGATAGGATGGATTATCAGATTCTCGTAAAAAATTTATTTAATGACATGTTCACATTTTTTAACGGCAGGCAGACAATGGATCTCAAAACACTGGCAGAGGCTTATCCGGATGAACCGCTGCTGCTGGCATTTATAAGCGGTCTCGATCAGGCGTTAAGCGTCCCGTACAATGATGTCATGAAGCAGTGCTATGCGTTTTACAAAAAGTATTGCGGAAGAGAACTGTCCGAAGAGGAATGGCGGGACATCGTTGACGGCGTTCAGATTTATAATCAAAAATGGCAGAATTCATGGTGCCGGGGACTGATTCTGGCGCTGCTGTCAATTTTGGAAAAAGAAGATAAAGACAGGAAGGGAGAAACGTCAACCGAAAAACAGTCAGAGGATGGAGAAACAGATAAGGGTGGAACCAAAGAAGGTAAACTCGAAGAAGGACAGCAGGAAATGGATACAGCTGCTTAATCTTATTATGGCCGGGGGTGCAGAATGCTCCGGCTGTTTTTATGCCAGGAGGACAGGAAATGGTAGAAAAAATTTATGACAAAGTAGGAAGCGTTCAGGAAATCAATGGGATTGCTGCGGATTTAAGGCGAATTGGCCTTCGGGAAGAAATCAAGATTCTGGCAGAGAAAAATAAAGTCCCCACTGTCGATGTAGAGGACTATCTGAAAGGAAAACGATATTTTCTGGTGGACGGAGGAAATGCAAAAACCTATGAAACCGTCAGGAGCAAGCTGCTGGATGAGATGGGATTTCTAAATGATTCTCAATTTGGCGATGTGATAGGGCAGTATCTTCTGGAAAACTGTATGGATTCTGAATTTTCAAGGCGGGTTCTTCAAAGCCATAAGACATTGCAGCGGTGTATCGAGTATCTGATGAAAAAAGCGCAGGAAATGGTGACTGATGAGGAAGGCAAGAGACCGCAAAAGACCTGTGTTGCAGTCGGAGAGGATATGGTATACCAGTGGGCAAGTGAATACTACGAACTGGATGACGAAGAGGAGGCTGCCAACGTAGTACAGGAAGCAGAGAAGAAGTTCCTGGAACGCAATACGCCAAAGCCACCGATTAGTAAAACGGGAAAGAAACGTTCACCGGCGAAACGGGCCAGTAAGAAAAAGACAGCTTCATCAGAACCAGTATACCGGCAGGAAGGTTCTCTCAAAGCTGCGGCTGAAAAGAAAGTATTAAAAGAGGATAAAGACCAAATCGAAGGCCAGGTTTCTCTATTTTAAATACTAAAATCACAGGAGGAGTTCAAAAAGTGATAATTGCATATAAAGCGTTTGATAAAGATCTGTCCTGTACCTCCGGAGGGAATCGGTTTCAGTACAGATTAGGAATATGGAATGAGGAAGATGCGGCTAATTGCTCCCATAATGGCTTTCACTGCGCTGAAAACCCGTTGGACTGCCTGACATATTATTCAGATTGGAACAGCGCGGTCTATTATATGGTCTTGGTAGATGGAGACATTGATGAGGATGCTCATGACAGTAAAATTTCCACAACCAGGTTAAAGCTGGTAAAGCAATTGAATCTTTCTGAATTCATTGCACACAGCCTCAGATATATGTGTGAACACCCGATGAGAAGTGATAATGCACGGGTATCTGCCAATGAGGGAGAAGCACATAATGGTTTTGCAGTAGTCAGAGGTAAAAATCCGGTTGCGAAAGGAAGAAAGGGAGATGTCCTGGGATTTGTAAAAGAAGCCGCAGGCAGCAGAGAAGTTTCTGAAATTGGGCTGTTTGTTGTTGACGGAAAAGAAATCCTACCGGATACCTGGTATCTTACGGACGGCTCTATCATGGAAAGGAAAGTAGCATAAATGATGGAAAGAAAAAAATTGATGGCGCTTGACGAGCTGGCTCCTACCAGTGAGATGTTTCGGCTCGCTGAACAGGATATTCTGAAAAAAAGAGTAAAAATTGGCCCGGATACATACCAGTATGAGACTTATATAAGATGCCAGGTTATGGACGGGATTTTAAAAACTGCATTTTATCTTACGAGGGATTTGAAAATCGGGGCTGTCAAGCCGGTATATGAGGTATTTATAGATGGGAAAGCCAGAACATTTCTTACCTGGGATGTCATTCGTGCAAAATGGAGAAGTTCCATGTTGATAAACCTCGAATGGCCCAGATATATTGAAAGCTCCAATTCCTATATTACTGCCGAAGAAAACGAGGAAATGAAAAAGTATCTTAAGGTAGCTGCAGATGGATATAGCGGTATACTGGATTATCAGGAGCAATTACGCGAAGAAGCGTTAGCGAGAAAACACAGGAAGAAAACGGAGTCATGGGATAAAGTGATGGCGCAGGTTCCTGCGGAACCGAAAGACTGGAACCACTGGGTTAATAAGCATGGGATACATCAAAATTATGTCTTTTATGATTATGTGAGGAATGGCGCCAAAACAGGTTACTGCACCTATTGTGAGAAAGAGGTGCCGATTATAAAACCAAAGCATAATGCGCTGGGCAGATGTAAATGCTGTGGAAGCAAAATCCAGTATAAATCAAGAGGACGCGCAGGCCGTTTTTTCACGAAAGAGGAAATAATGTACCTAGTGCAAAAATGTGGAGAGGGGACTGTCATCCGGCAGTATTGTGCAACGCGGGCTTATTTAGCAGGGAATTATGAAAACCCGGATATATCCTGCAGGGAGGAACGTAGATTTGTTTATAATGCAGATTTAGAAGAAACCCCTTACTATTATGGCAGATACCGATTCCACGAATATAGATGGATAAAAGGGGAAAAACCAGATGCCGGATTTGAATATTATCAATATTACAGAACCAGAGAGGAAAAGCTTGGTTCAGTTTATAAGCGGACGCTGCCGGCTTTGTCTACAGGAGCATTAAGAAAAACCGGGTTGCCGCAGATAGCCAGGAAAGTAGACAGGATAAACCCAAGGGAATATCTTGAGACACTAAGCAGAAAACCGTATCTGGAGCAAATTGTAAAATCAGATCTCAATCAGCTTGCCTGGAGCATTATCAATGACTGCTGGGAGCTAGAATTAAGCGATAGTAATGATTTTTCTAAATCCCTGGGGATTGATAAGAACCGTATGAAACGGCTTAGAGAGCATAACGGAGGTTTTGTGTATTTAGAATGGCTGAGGTTTGAGAAGCTGCGGGAAAGCAACATCCATGATTCAATCATTGAGTATTTTGATCGGAATAATTTAAGCCCCGGCAACTTGGATTTTATCATTGAAAAAATGACTCCGGCCAGAATCTGCAATTACTTAAAACGGCAGTACCGTGAAACCGGACGGCCTCCAAAGGAACTGGTATCAACATGGCAGGATTATACCGCTATGGCAAGCCGACTGAAAATGGATTTAGAACAGGAACAAATATTTAAGCCAAAGGAATTAATCAAAGCCCATGATGATTTGCTTGCACTATTAGGAAGCAAGGAGATTGCCTTGCAGGCGGCTGAAATATTGGAAAAGTATCCTGACGTTGATGAAATCTGTCAACAAATCAAAGAGAAGTACGAATATGGAGATAAAGATTACATGATCATTGCTCCAGATCGAATTGAGGACATCATAAATGAAGGACACATACTTAGGCATTGCCTGCATCGGAGTGACATCTATTTTGACCGGATTCAAACAAGGGAGAGCTATATTCTCTTTTTGCGTAAAGCCAGCAAACCGGATCAGCCATATTATACGTTGGAAGTGGAACCGGGAGGGACTGCGCGTCAGAAGCGGACGGTTGGAGACAAACAGAATGCTGATTATGAGGAAGCGAAAAATTTTATAAGGAAGTGGCAGAATGCAATCAGCCGGCGTCTGACAAAGGAAGATTGGGAATTGGCGGAGAGAAGCGCGCTGCTGCGTGTGAGGGAACTTGCCGAGATGAGGGAAAAGAATGTGAAAATCAGGCACGGACATCTGGCGGGGAAACCTCTGGCGGATGTTCTGGAAGCGGATTTGATGGAGGCGGTGCGGTGCGCTAAGACGGATAGCCTGATCATGGAACCTGTGCAGGAGGAGAAGAGAAACTATGTGTAGCGGCTTAAAGGGAAAGGAGACATACTGATCCGGTGAACCGGTTATTGTGAGACTGTTAAGCACAATGTAAAAACAATAGTAGTTGCGTGAGCAGATGCCGTGATTAAGGAAAGGCGAAGAATGATGCGGCTGAGATACCGGTCTCACTGAAAACGGCTGTTCAACTGCGAGCCTGGGAAGGTATATTGTTTGCCACGAGCTGATAGTGAGTGGCTGGTATGAAACATGTGGTGTTGTATTCCGGCGGCGCCAGCAGTGCGTATATGGCATATCTGGTGCTGCAGGAACAAAAGAAAGAGGAGGTCGTCCTTCTCCATACGCCAACTTTTACGGAAAACCATGATGCAGATACATTTCGCTGCCGTGTGGCAAGACGCTTAGGTATACCGATTACGGAGTGGGGAGACGGCCGGAACCTGGATGAGCTTTTAGAGGACCAGAAAGCAATACCAGGGCAGTTCCTTCCATTTTGTACTGTGGTATTAAAACAGAAAATGAAGGAGGAGTATTTTAAATATTTAAGAAGCCAGAATCAGGATTTTATTGAGTATGTGGGGTTTGGAATGGAGGAGGAAAAGCGGGTCCATAATGCGCTTGCCAGAGCCAGGAGGACTGGACACTCAATCCGGTTTCCCATATACGAAAAGAAGATTCCAGGCTGTGAGATTAAACGGATTATTGAGCAGGAATGGAAGATTCCACTCCCTCAAACCTATAAAAATGGCTTAAACCACAATAACTGTATACCTTGTTACAAAGCGGGAAAGGCAAGCTGGAGGATCTATTGGGAGCAGTATCCGGAACGATACTGGAAGGCGGCCGAGTATGAAAAAAGATACGGATACACAGTTTTTAAAGATTGCAGCCTGACCGAACTGGCTGAGAGGTTTGAAAAGGATAAAGCGTGGGAAGAGATGCAGTATCATTTAAAGGATTACTTCCCCTGCGAGCATTGGGCATAAGAAAGGAATAATGGCAGGAGACTGTCAAAATGCAAGGCGTCAGAAAACCTCTGGTGCTTTATTTTATTTAAGAAGGGAAGAAAAAATGAATCAGGAGAAATTTGCGGAGATAAAAGACAGAATCATTTATGTGTTGGAGAGTGTGGAAGCGGAGCAGATAAATGCCAGACCTCATGAGGAATTTCTGGATATGATGAAGACATTCCGGGTTTACAAGTACGATGGAGAAAATGATTTTAATATTACCTGGGCTGATTTGGAAAAGTGGGGTGTAGGGCTGGATGTAATTGCAGAAGCAGCCAAACTGAATACCTCGGTATTGACTCCACCTATGATTTACCAGGTTGCGGCAACATCGTCTGGAATTCGGCAGATAGAAATAGGGGATAGTATAGATGCGGCTCTGGAAAATATGGCGAATATTAATGAAGTGAAGTATCCGATGTACATGCTTACCAATACCGCCAGCTACTATGGAGCTGGCAGCATTTTAAATGAGCCGCTTATGAAACGGATAGCAGATTTGTGGAAGGAGGATATTCTTTTATTACCTTCCAGTGTCCATGCGTTTTTAATGGTGCCGTTCAGTAGAAAAAGAATAGAATTAGAGGATTGGCAGGATACGGTATCAACCATGAATAGCATGGAGGATATGAAAGGCAGTGTTTTGTCGAACAGCGTATATCTGTATGACTGGGTTCATAAGGCGATTTTGATTGGTTATAGTCCGGGCAAATGATTAACAGCTTAACGAGGAATGGACAGTTTTCCATCAACAGTGATTAAATGTCTAAGAAAGAGGAGAAATCAATGAATAAGAACAAAGATTATTTTGAGTTTGTAGAATATATTAAGAAGGAAGTACAGAACGTAATAAAGGATTGGGAGGCAGAGGCGGTGTACCAGCCTGCCGAGGGCCCGGAGACTGATGATTGTTTACTTGTGAAAATGCCAACAGAAGAAGGAATAGGAGTACAGCGTTTTCACATGGGAGAAATTTATCAGGACCTGGTAGCCAATGGGGCCACGAGAGAAGAGATTGTTCATGAGGTAAGAGAAACTTTGAAACTTGGGTATCAAGTTGTTGGAATAAAGCTGCTCGATAATGCAGGCTGCTACGATAAGATCAAGGATTCTCTGATTCTGCGGCCGCTTAACTATGAGGCCAATGCAGAAAAACTGGCCGATGGAGTGTTTTACCGGATTGGGGATGTAGCGCTCGTACTTTACATCAATATAGGAAATGTGAAAGACAAATATGTTAGCAGCATGGTTACCAAAGATGTAATTTCTATTTGGGGAAAGAATAAGGAAGAAGTAATGGAAGCCGCTATAAAAAATACATACCGCTTATTTCCGCCCAGGATACTTGATATATGCTCACTTTACGGCAGTGAATCAGAGGAGCAGGAATTTATGTTTACAATTCCGGAAGCAATCAAATCTGACCTGGGCTATGGGATATTCGTGACCACGGTAAACAGGGTGAATGGAGCCGTTTCTGTTTTTATGCCGGGTGTACTCAAGCGGTTGGGCGAACTGCTTGGAAGTGACATCTATTTTGGTTTCATTGACATGGACGCTGTGGTGATTCATAACAGCAGCTGGATATCTCCGGAGGAGATACGTGATGCGTTGAGATTCCAAAATTGTACTTGCGGCTGTCATAATTTCCTCTCAGAGAAGGTGTATTTTTATAGTAGGGAGCAGGATTGGATTGAAGTGGTTGAATAAGTGATTTTATGTAATTTGATATAATGTGTTGGCGGCAAGGAGCTATTGGAGATATATCCAGTAGTTCCTTGCTATTTTTTTGCACTTTTTTACAATTTGCCATCAAATGAGGATTTGTTTTAGACGTATTGAAAATCAGAGAAAGCAAGAACGCCAAGAATCCTCTATATTGAGCAATACAGCAATTTGCCATGACCTTGTTAAGCGAGCGAAGATACTGGAAATTGATTTAGCCAATCATCTGCGATGATATGTAGAGAAAACAATAATGATACTTCCCTCTAAGATGTGAAACCCATCGGGTGGGCCTGGACGATAAAGTGCAGGATATACGGTGACGTATATATGTGGCTGTTGGCATCAGCCGGTTGGCGGGCTTGTGATCTTGCACTCATTATGTGAGAAGGCAGGTGAAGGAATGGAGAAAGACTTGACGGTTCCGCTTTGGGAGAAGTATCTGCTGACGATAGAAGAAGCAGCCGTCTATTTTGGAATAGGAGAGAATCGGCTGCGTGAATTGGCGGCACTTGATATGAAGCGAGAGTTTACGATAGATAATGGAAACAGGACCCTGATAAAGCGTAAAAAGTTTGAGGGCTGGCTTGATGATAAAAAGAAAATTTCTTTATAAATACGGTTCAAACAGAGAAATCGAATTTGTTAGGATTATAATTAAGAGGTAGTGTAATCAGAAAGGTGGATTACATGGGCAAAGATTTACGTGGTAAAGAATTGGGTGTTGGCTTATATCAAAGGAAAGACAAAAGGTATTCCGCCCGATATACCAATCAATATGGAAAGCGTATGGAGTTTTATGATTTCAAACTATCCGTAGTGAAAAAGTGGCTTAATGATGCCCGATATGAAGATGAACATGGCCTTTCTGGTACAGGAGAAAAGGTAACTGTCACTGAATGGTTTGAGAAATGGATAAAGCTCTATAAGGAAGGGGTTGTAAAAGATAATACAGTAAAAAATTATAAAAGCCGCTTTGAGAACAATATCAAACCAGCGATAGGCAATTTACAATTAAACAAGGTGAAGAAGATTCAGTTGCAGACCATTTTAAATAACATGTATGAAGAGGGATATGCTTTTGGCACTATGGTATTGACTCAGATTACGATACATGCATTATTTGATGGGGCAGTACAGAGTGAAATATTAGCGAAAAATCCGGCAAATGGATTGAAGTGCAAGCAGCGGGACGTGAAAGATTCCAGAGTCCTTACCAGAGAGGAACAAAAAGTTTTCCTTGATTATTGCAAAGGAACAATGTATTATAATGCGTATGCTCTTTTATTACAAACTGGTCTCAGACCAGGTGAGCTTGGTGGATTGAAATGGGAAGACATTGACTTTGATAAAAGAGAGTTACATGTAACAAGAACTTTGCTGCAGGATAAAGCCAAAGGTGGATTTTACTTTGGGAGTCCCAAGAACAAGAAAAGTATCAGAACAGTTCCATTAACTGATGCGGCAATCCAGCTATTAAAAGATCAGCGGATATGTAATTTCAAACTTCGTCAGAGAAGTGATAGCTGGCAGAAAAATAAAGAGTTTGATAATTTGATATTTTGTACTATAAATGGAAACCCAGTAGGCCATTCGACATTCCGTATGATGATGATGCGTGTGATAACCAGAATTAATAATGACCGCAGAGCAGAGGCAGAAATTAACAATACTCCTTATGTGGAATTTGAGCCGGCTCATCCTCATACCCTTCGCCATACATTTGCAACCAGATGTATTGAAGATGGTATGAAACCAAATGTTCTGCAGAAAATTTTAGGACATGCTTCTATCACTGTAACAATGGATTTATATGTACATGAAACTCAAGAGGAAAAACACAAGGAAATTAGGAAATTGGGCAATGTTGAAGAAATTGGCGTAAAATTGGCGTAAAATTTTTTTCGTGGCTGGGAAGGCGCTTATTATATGGGCAAAACGAGCAAGTTACCGATTACGCGAAATAATTATCCAGAAATGCAGATAAATGCCCCAAACCCGTATGAATCCAGTATTCATACGGGTTTGGGGTGTTTTTTTATTTCTTGGGACTTAGAAAAATTTTAGTATTTTTAACCCAGGGTAGTGTAAACTTGGTGAAAATAAAAGCGGGAAATTATGATACAGGAGGCGGGAGCAATCTGCAAGATATAGAAGAAAAGCATGGAATGGTATCCGATATAAGCATTGGATATAAAAACAAATATGTATTACAATGAATATACCGGATAAGCTGGACACAGGCGATACGCCGTTGACAGAGGGCCTGCCAATCCGTATCTGATGATGACGGGATTTAGTTGGGAGATTGACCCGGTTGGGTTCAGGGCAGCCATAAAGTGTTTAAAAACAGACAAAAGCTGCTTATAAGAAGGAGGAAATAAAATATGTTAGGAAATTTTGTATTTTCAAACCCGACAAAATTATATTTTGGAGAGGATTCGCTTAAGTATCTCAATGAGGAACTGCCAAAGTATGGAAAAAACGTACAGCTGGTATATGGGGGAGGCTCTATCAGGAAAAATGGGATTTACCACAAGGTGGCTGCCATCTTAAAGGCCAATGGAAAAAATATTGTTGAGGATGGCGGCGTTATGCCGAATCCCACGGTAGAAAAGCTTTACCAAGGCTGCAGGATTGCAAAAGAAGGAAATGTGGATTTAATCCTGGCAGTGGGAGGGGGTTCCTGCTGCGATTATGCCAAGGCTGTTTCAGTCTCGGCCCACTGTAAGGAAGACCCCTGGAAGAAGTATTATCTGGATTTTGAGGATGTGGACCCGGATACAAAAATCATCCCCGTAGGCTGCGTCCTGACCATGGCGGGCACGGGCTCTGAGATGAACGGGGGAGCGGTGATTACAAACCATGGGAGCAGGCTGAAAATCGGACATGTTTTTGGCGACAGGGTATTCCCCAAATTCTCCATTTTAAATCCGGTATTTACCTATTCCCTGCCCAGATACCAGATGGCGGCGGGCTTTTACGATATCCTGAACCACATATGCGAGCAGTATTTTTCCGGAGAGGATGACAATACGTCCGATTATCTGATGGAGGGACTGATGCGGTCCCTGATACACAGTTCCCTGATTGCAATAAAAAATCCAGAGGACTATGAGGCGAGAAGCAACATCATGTGGACTGCAACATGGGCGCTTAATACCCTGGTGGCAATGGGAAAATCAACAGACTGGATGGTGCATATGCTGGGGCAGGCGGTTGGCGCCCACACGGACGCGACCCATGGTATGACCCTGTCTGCTGTTTCTCTTGCCTATTACCGCCATATCATGCCTTATGGACTGGAGAAGTTCAAACGGTTTGCGGTAAATGTATGGAATGTGGATCCGGACGGAAAGACAGCCAGGGAAGTGGCGGAAGAAGGCTTACTTGCAATGGAACACTGGATGGAAGAAATCGGTGTTGTCATGAATATCAGGGAACTTGGCGTGACAGAAGAGATGCTTGCGGGGTTGGTGGAGAGTACCCTCATCATGGAGGGCGGCTATAAAGTGCTGACCCAGGAGGAAATCCTGGGGATTTTCAAAGAGAGTATGTAAAAGACCGCCCGATATGGCGTACAGATGGGGAACAAATGTCCAGACAGGCTTTTAGGCGTTAGGGGCAGGAAGAAAAACCTGCCCTTTTACTGTTTGGAAATGAAATCTGCCTTTACGATATACTGCCATGAAATGCTTCCTGAACCTTGCCCAAAAACCGTTCTGCCGCACTGGAAAACACCTGATACTTTTTCCATACAATATCCAGATGGGCCTCCATCTTCGGGGTTAAGGGGCGGAAACACAGGCGGCTGTTTTCTGAAGTATTCACCAGCTTGTCAAGGCACAGGGCGTATCCAAGGCCTTCCTCCACCATGAGGGAGGCATTGTAAATCAGGTTATAGGTGGCCACGATGTTCAGCTTCCCAAAGTCCTTTTTCAGCCAGCCGGAAAATTCATTGCTGACAGTGCTCTGGCGGGAAGTGATGACGGGCAGTTCCCAGATATCCTCCGGCCGGATAAAATCATGGGAAGCCAGGGCACAGTCTTTGGGCATTAAAATCCCCCAGGTGTCTGTGGCGGGCAGCCGGATATAATCATATTTTTTCATGTCCGCCGGCTCAATCAGGATTCCAAAATCCAGGAGTCCCTTATCCAGCCGTTCCGTCACATCGTCCGCGTTACCGCTGTATAAATGATAGCAGATATCCGGACAGGACGTTTGTAAATCCTTGGCAATTCCGGCAATTAAGCGCATGGCGTTGGTCTCACCTCCGCCGATGTAAATATCCCCGCTCACAACCTCATCCGGAACTGTCAGCTCGGCCTCTGTCTTGTCCACCAGGTCAAGAATCTCGGCCGCCCGCTTGCGCAGAAGCATCCCTTCTTCTGTCAGTGTGATTCTGCGGTTTCCGCGGATTAATAGCTTCTTGCCGATTTCCTCTTCCAGATCCATTAATTGCCTCGACAGGGTAGGCTGCGTCATATGGAGGGACTCCGCGGCCCCTGATATGCTTTCTTCCCTGGTGACGGCCATAAAATATCTTAAAACACGTATATCCAACCGATTACCCCCAATCTGATATCGCCATTCCGGCCATGCCTGTTATGTTTCCTCTTATTAACCTTCCTCTATTATAGATAGGCAAAACCATGCCTGTCAAGTATGGATTCATATTTAATATGAGTATTTAGTATGAGCTGGGTTTGGACTTATAATGAACCAGGCAGCCCCTCTTTTGCCGCACATATGCTTAGAAAGTATGGAACTGTATTTACTATAGGCATTTGATATTATATGTATCATGAAATATAATGAAGCTGAGAAAGGTGATGGCAAGTATGGAACGGTTCCAATTGTTGCTTAATGTCAGCTTTATCTGGCATGATGATCTGGAAAGGAGCAAGCATATGAAAAAGATGATATCTATTCTGTTAGCCGCTATTTGTGTTATCCCTGTTTCGGCCTGCGGGAGCGCGGCCGCTGCCAGTCAGCTAAGGGAGACAGGGGTGGAAACCATGAACGCAGCACCTCCATCTTCCGATGTGACCGCATTTACCGATGTGCCGGAGAAAGCGCGGGATGATTCTGAAAAAAACGGGGAGGCTAACGGGGGCAAGACGTTAGTAGCCTATTTCTCTGCCACGGGCACGACACGGACTCTGGCAGGATATGCGGCTGAGGCTTTGGGGGCGGATATCTATGAGATTGTACCGGAACAGCCGTATACACAGGAAGATTTAGCTTATTATACCGATGGCCGTGCAGACAGGGAGCAAAGCAATCCGTTGGCCCGTCCTGTGATTTCCGGCAGCGCTTTAGACATGTCCCGCTATCATGTAATAATTCTGGGATACCCGATATGGCATGGGCAGGCCCCTAAGATTATCAGCACTTTTTTGGAAAGCTATGATTTTACAGGAAAGACCATTGTCCCATTCTGCACTTCCCACAGCAGCGGCATCGGTTCCAGTGATACGGATCTTCACGCTCTGGCAGCCGGGGCCGATTGGTTATCCGGCAGCCGTTTTGCAGGCGGCACCTCAAAAGGTGCGATAGAGGAGTGGGTCCGCGGCCTTAACCTGCCGGAAACAAATCCTGCCGCCCTCCGGCGTCCCTTTGATTTTGAAACCAAGACCGTAACCTTAAACAGTGGCTATCAAATGCCGATTTATGGTCTGGGTACATACAGCCTGAAGGATGAAACGTGTGTGAACTCCGTTAAGGCGGCGTTAGGCAGTGGCGTCCGGCTGATTGATACAGCCCATATTTATGGGAATGAGGCGGAAATTGGCGCAGCTATCCGGGAATCCGGTATCCCACGAGAGGATATCTTTGTAATTACCAAGCTTTATCCAGACCAGTTTTCCAGCCCGGAAGCAGCGATTGACGAAGCTTTGCAGAAGTTGGACATCGTCTATATCGACATGATGCTGCTCCATCACCCGGGAACCGGGGATACGGCTGCCTACAAAGCAATGGAACAGGCTGTGGCTGATGGAAAAATCCGCTCAATCGGACTTTCAAACTGGTATGTGGATGAACTGGAAGCATTCCTGCCGCAGATAAGCATTACTCCTGCATTGATACAGAATGAGATTCACCCATACTATCAGGAAAATGATGTAATTCCATATATCCAGGAACGTGGTATTGTAGTGCAGGGGTGGTATCCCCTGGGAGGCAGAGGACATACGGCAGAGCTGCTTGGAGACCCTGTGCTTACTGAGATTGCCGCGGCACATGGAAAGACTTCGGCACAGGTAATCCTCCGCTGGAACCTGCAAAAAGGAGTCGTGGTCATCCCGGGTTCAAGCAATCCGGAACATATCCAGGAAAATACAGAATTGTTTCATTTTGAACTGGACGCTGACGAAATGGCAAGAATCAATGCCCTTGACAGGGGAGAAAAACATGATTGGTATTAAGACAACTCCATATGGAGGTATGAAATGAAAGGAATCGGTATCAATGGAAGCGCCAGAAAAGATGGCAATACGGCCATTTTGATAAAACGGGTATTGAAGGAATTGAATCAGGAGGAGGAAAATTTGTGCCGAACGGATTGTAAACTTTGAGCTTTAATAAACTTGACGCATAAGAAAAGATATGGTATCCTTATTAATAGACCGACGGTCGGTCTAAGAAAGGGGCCATACCATGAGGATTGTTAAGGAAGCAGATGTCCGCAAGAACGAAATATTAGATGCAGCCGGGATTTTATTTTCGGAAAAAGGATACGACAATACAAGCGTCACAGACATCATGAATGCCGTGGGGATTGCAAAGGGTACCCTTTATCATCACTTCAAGTCAAAAGAAGATATTATGGATGCGCTGATTAAACGTCAAACCGATGCCATTTTTTTCGGCGCTAAGAAAATAGCAGAGGATAAAAGCATTCCTGTAAAGGAGAGGATCATCCGGACCATCCTGGCGCTCCATGTGGAAAGTTCGCAGACCCAGGGGCAGAAGATGATGGAACAGCTGCACAAGCCGCAGAATACACAGATGCATGAAAAAACCAAAAAGATTGTTTTTCTGGGTGTCCCGCCTATCCTGGCCGATATGGTAGCGGAAGGGGTCCAACAGGGGATTTTTGAAACCTCACATCCTCTGGAATGCATGGAGATGGCGTTGTGTTATTTGGATGTCATGCTGGATGACAATGTGTTCGGGCTGACGCAGGCCCAACGTCAGGAAAAAATCCAGGCATTCATTTATCACCTGGAGAGGCTTCTTGGGGTAGGGGAAGGTGAACTCGCAGCGTTTGAAAAAGCATTTACAGGAAGGCAGGGTGAATGAAAAATAATACAGGTAAATCCTTTGGGGCATTCATGCTGCTCTGGTCCGGCGGTTTTATTTCAGCCATTGGAAGCGGCCTTACGTCCTTTGGCCTGGGCGTTTATATCTTTCAGCAGACCGGGAAAGCATCCCAGATGGCGCTGGTCACATTGCTTGCGTTCCTGCCTTCGCTTCTGTTAGGCCCCGTGGCAGGGGTGTTAGCGGACCGGTATGACCGCAGGCTTTTGATGGTTCTGGGAGACAGCCTTTCCGCGGTGGGCCTGCTGTTCATCCTGGCGAGCCTGATGCGGGGTGAGGCGCGGCTTTGGCAAATCTGCGTGGGCGTAACCATCAGCTCCGTGTTCGCGTCCCTCCTGGAACCCGCTTATAAAGCCACCATCACAGACCTGCTGGATCCGGAACAGTACAGCAAAGCCAGCGGCATGGTACAGATTGCCGGCTCTGCCAAATATCTGGTTTCGCCTGTTCTGGCCGGTTTCCTTCTCACCGTTTCCGATATACGGCTGCTGCTTCTCCTTGATATCTGCACCTTTTTTGTAACGGTTTCCACAACCCTGGCAGTGAAAAAAGGTCTTAAGGGCAGGAAAGCGGAAAAAGGCTCCTCGTTTTCTGCAGAGCTGAAAACAGGCTGGGACGCCCTGACCGGCAAAAAGGGGATACTCACCCTGGTTGTCATGGGCGCGCTTATTACCTTTTGCCTGGGGGTCATACAGACCCTTGCCTCACCCATGGTCTTAAGCTTTTCAGACAGCGCCACCCTTGGGACGCTGATGACGGTTATCACACTGGGAATGCTGGTGTCCAGCGCGGTCCTTGGCGGGATCAGCATCCAAAATGGATACGCCGGGCTTCTCTCCCTGTCCCTTTTTGGGGCCGGGATCTTCATGGCCTTATTCGGGCTGCGGGAAAATGTTGTGTTCATGGGCGCGGCCGGCTTCCTTTTTTTCGCCATGCTGCCGTTTGCCAACGCCAGCCTGGATTACCTGCTGCGCACCAATATTGAAAACCGCTTACAGGGACGCGCCTGGGGCATGATTGGGCTGATCTCGCAGCTTGGATACGTGGCGGCCTATGCGGTTTCCGGCCTGTTGGCGGATTACGTGTTCACGCCTCTGCTTCTGGACGGGGGCCCGCTTTCAGAAAGCGTTGGAAAAATCCTTGGCACAGGGCCGGGCCGGGGCATCGGACTTTTAATCATCCTTGCCGGGCTGCTGCTTTGCGTCACCTCAAGCATCCTGCTTTGCATGAAATCCATCCGCAGCCTGGAAAACGGAGGACTATATGAACCGTAAAATGATATGGAAAAACCTTGTAAGAGGCAAAGCAGTGCCGCTTATCACAATCCTTTTTATTTCCGTGGCCGCTATGCTGCTGTCACTTGCCGCCATCCTCACCGTGAACCTGTGTGGTGCGGTTGGCCGGCTCATGACGGATGCAAGGACGCCCCATTTTATGCAGATGCATACAGGGGACATTGACATGACCAGGCTGGAGGACTTTGCGGACAATAACGGTAATGTGGCGGATTTCCAGGTGGTTCCCTTTTTGAATGTGGAAAATACCCATATTATCTTAGATGGGAACAGGCTTACGGACAGTGTCCAGGACAATGGTTTTTGCACCCAAAGCAGACAGTTTGATTTCCTCCTTGATTTGGAAGGGCGGCCGGTAAAACCGCAGGGCGGTGAATTATATGTGCCTGTCTGTTATTTTAAGGATGGGACTGCAGACGTGGGTGACCCGGCTTTTATATGCGGCAGGCCTTTTTCCGTGGCAGGCTTTATCCGTGATTCACAAATGAATTCCACCCTGGCTTCTTCCAAACGGTTTGTGATAAGCGAAGAGGATTATTCCCAGCTTGTAACCTTTGGCAATGTGGAATATTTGATTGAATTCCGCCTGCATGACCTGTCAGGACTGAGCGCTTTTGAGACTGCTTACAGCGCGGCCGGACTTCCGGCCAACGGGCCTGCGCTTACATGGCCGTTGTTTCAGATGATCAGCGGGATTTCAGAGGGCATCATGATTGCAATCCTTATCTTGATTGGGCTCCTTGTAATCGTTGTTTCGCTGTTATGCGTCCGTTTTACGCTTTTAGCGAAAATTGAGGACGATTACCGTGAAATTGGAGTCATGAAGGCAATCGGGATGCGGGTATCGGATATCAGGGGGATTTACCTGGGGGTCTATGCGGTCATGGCAGCCATTGGAAGTGTTTTTGGATTCATCCTTTCCCTTTTGTTTCAGGACGTATTACTGGAAAGCATCCGCCTGAATTTAGGCGGCAGCGGGAATCATGTCACGGCCCTGCTGTTTGGCGGCGCGGGCGCAGCGATTGTATTCCTGCTGGTTCTGCTTTATGTAAATGGGAGCCTGAGGCGGTTTCGGACTATTTCTGCGGCTCAGGCAATCCGGTTTGGCGCACAGGCCGACCCCACACACAGCTTAAGGACGGTCAGGCTGTCTGGGAACAGCGTCTTTTCCTCCAATTTCATGCTTGGGCTGAAGGATGTCCTGGCAAGAAAAGGGCTCTATCTTACGATGACAGCGGTAATCATCCTGGCAAGTTTCATTATGATTGTACCGCAGAATCTGTACCATACCATTTCCGGGGATGATTTTGTCACAAACATCGGGGTGGGAAAATGCGACCTGCGCATGGACATCCAGCAGACCGGGCAAATCCCCGAAAAGACAGGGGATATTGGCCGCTATCTGGATAATGACCCGGAAATTACAGACTATGCCCTGTTTGTCTCCAAGATTTTCCAGGTCAGGCTGGACAATGGGGAAACCGGGAACCTTAAGGTGGAGCTGGGCAATCATGCCGTATTTCCCCTTCAATATACACAGGGCCGCCTGCCTGTTAAGGAAAATGAAATTGCCATTTCGGCCATGTGCGCGGATGAAATGGAGAAGCATGTGGGCAATCAGATTACCTTGCTGACGTTTGACGGGGAAAAACAGCTGACTGTCTGTGGGATCTATTCTGACATCACCAATGGAGGAAAGACCGCCAAGGCGGTTTTTACAGATACCTCCACGGCACCGGTTTGGAGCCTGGTCTGTGCGGATCTGGCAGACAAAAGCAGGTTATCTGACAAAATTACGGAGTATGCAGCCCGCTTTTCCTATGCAAAAGTTTCAGGTATTGACCAATACATGGAGCAGACCTTTGGAGGGACCCTGCAGTCGGTACAGGCAGCGTCGCGGATTGCAGGCCTTGTCTCAGCGGTCATTGTGTTACTGGTAACATTATTGTTCATGAAAATGCTGACGGCAAAAGACCGGTATTCCATTGCTGTGCTGCGGGCCATTGGATTTACCGGCTCAGACATTAAACGGCAGTATGCCTGGCGCGCGTTTCTGGTACTGTCCGCAGGGATATTACTGGGAACGGTACTGGCGGGGACCCTGGGAGAAAAGCTGTCCGCTGCAGCAGCGTCCTGGTTGGGGGCGGCGGCATTCTGCTTTACCATTAATCCGCTGTCCACTTATTTATATTCCCCGCTGATTTTGGTCTGTTCCGGTCTGCTGGCAACCATATGGGGAACCGCTGATGCAGGCCATGTGAAATTATGCCAATCCATAAAGGAGTAAGCCATGAAACAGTTATTATCCGGTAAGAAAATCATAAAAACCTTTGGTGTTGGAGAAGAAAAACACAGGGTCTTAAATGAGGTATCCGTTACAATCGGCAGCGGCGAGTTTGTATCCATCATGGGGCCCTCGGGTTCGGGAAAATCCACACTGCTTTATGCCCTCAGCGGAATGGACGGCATTGACAGCGGGGAGGTGGCCTTTGAGGGGCGCAGACTGTCCGGTTTGTCAGACGATGCGCTGTCTGATCTTCGCAGGAACAGGATGGGTTTTGTTTTCCAACATCCAACCCTGTTGAAAAACCTCAATATTTTAGACAATATTATTTTACCCCAGACCCGGGACCGCAAAAGGAACGTGAAGCAGCTGACTGCAAAAGCCAGGCTACTGATGAGGCAGATGGGGATTGAGGATCTGGAGGAGAGGGATATTACCCAGGTTTCAGGCGGCCAGCTCCAGCGGGCCGGTATCTGCCGCGCCTTAATGGGTGAACCGGGAATCCTGTTTGGCGACGAGCCCACCGGGGCCCTCAATACAAAGGCGGCAAAAGAGATAATGGAGCTTTTTACAAAAATCAACCAGGATGGCATTGCAATCCTTTTGGTTACACATGACCCGAATATAGCAGCCAGGACCGAGCGGGTGCTGTTCCTGAGTGATGGGGAAATCGTTGACCAATGCAGATTATCAAAGTATACGGAAAGGGATTTTGATAAAAGAGTAAGTGAAATCATAAGAAGGATGCAGAAGATGGAAGTTTGATAGATATAATTTAAGAAGTGATAACTTCTGTTTGCGGAATGGAATCCGGCTTAAAAAGAACCGGGAGGACAGCCAATTCCTGACTGCCAAGCCCGGTTCTTTCATGGGGGATGTTTTCTGTGCCCAGCCCTGCCATCCGTCCGGATTAAAGCAGATAATCTGTGCTTGGCATAACCGCAGCAAATTTACCATTCAATGAAGCCATGTATACATGATTGACAAAACCAGCAGGCAGCGTTTGCCCGTTCCATCCCAAGTCTTTTGCTGCACACCCATTTTTCAATAAACCTAGGCTGTTTTAATCATCTCACGAATAATAGGCCATAGGTATTCCGTTAAATCATCATGCCCGCTTAAAGGAGTAAGTCCTGTTTTTCCGCTGCGGATTAAGCCCATTTTTAAGTGATCGATTGAAAAATACGGATATTTGTACTTTTCAAGAAGTTTTTGGGCAAGAACAGTCTTGCCGGTGTGTGATGCGCCTGTTATCAATACAATCATCGTTTCATTCCTTTTTGGTTCCATAAGTTTCGATTCGGACTGCGGCTTATCCGCCTAAGGCGGACACACCCATAACTGGTTTTTCTCATTTTACTATCCACTCATAAAAATGTCAAACAGCTCATTTCGTCCCATTATTTTCTGTTATTGTGTATAACCCCGTTTGTCCGCTTCGGAATTCTGCCTTCTTTCCTGCCTTAACAGCCTTTGCTATTTTTGCTGAAAAATATGTGAAGTAATGTTATACTTAAAAAGTTGTGGGGGATTGTCAAAAGAATCGAGGAACCATATATGGGAAACGCAATAAAAGACAGATATAATTATGAATCGCTCCGCAAACTGGCCTTGGATATTAAGTCAGTTTACAGTGATTTCCAAACAGATGTTTTTTTGCAGTCAACAATTGATGAAACGTGGGAGGCGCGGGAGTTAAAGGACCGGATTACAAGGATCAGTGAAAATCTGGGGAAATACCTGCCCGCGGATTTCGAAACGGCGGTTGGTATTATAGATCAGATTGTCATGAACTATGGCTCATGGCTTGATAATTACGCAGGCTTCTTTCCTGGTTTTGTTGAACTTTACGGGCGGGATGAAGCCAATTGGGATATTTCCATGGCGGCTTTGGCAAGATATACGCAGTACGCGTCATCGGAGTTTGCGGTAAGATGGTTTATCATAAACCATGAGGAGCGTATGATGAAGCAGATGTACGCCTGGTCAAAGGACGAAAATGAATGTATCCGAAGGCTTGCAAGCGAAGGCTGCCGCCCGGCGCTGCCGTGGGGGCAGGCATTAACCGGTTTTAAAAAGGACCCTGCTCCGATCCTGCCCATATTAAGGCAGCTGAAGGCCGATCCCTCCCTGCATGTGCGTAAAAGCGTGGCCAATAACCTGAACGATATTTCAAAAACCCATCCGGACCTTGTTATGGAACTTGCAAAGGACTGGTATGGGAAGAATGCATATACGGATTGGATTGTAAAGCACGGGTGCAGGACCCTGCTTAAAAAGGGCAGCTGTGAGGTATTGGCCCTCTTTGGCTATGAGTGCGCGCCTTCAGTGGAGGTTCAGGATTTCAGACTGGGGGAAACAGCTATTTCGATTGGGGAGGATGTGACATTCTCATTTGAAATCCTTGCAGAAGAAGCATCTAAAATAAGGCTGGAATACGGGATTGATTATGTAAAAGCCAGTGGAAAGAGAAACCGGAAACTATTTAAGATATCTGAAATTTCATTGGGGAAAAATGAGAGAAAGGCATATAAAAAGAAACACTCCTTTGCAGATGTGAGTGTAAGGAAGCATTATCCGGGTGTCCATTCCATTTCCCTGATTGTAAATGGGACGGAGCGGGACACAAGGGATTTTAGGCTGAATCCTTGAAATGGCTTTCGACAGCAGCGGCCGGCCGTCCTGTGCTTGCCGCTGCAGCCAAAGCCGTCCTGTTCATCCCTGCCGCCGCTGTCTGCAGAGCATGAAGTCAGCCCCATAAACTGAAATTGATAAGACTTAGCTGTCCTGTGGCTGTGAAGCCGATTGACGCACAGTAACTTCGGCACAGATCAGTTCAGCTATATGCTCCGCTGTTTCATTGGTCAGCAGGAAAAACATTCCGTCATTCCGGCATTTTTTATATGTTTCGCCATCCAAGTCATAAACAAAACCTTTAACACAGGTTTCACTGCAGGCATTAGGGTCAATAAGCCTCTTGCAGTCACGGGAAGCAGTCATTTTTTTCTGCATTTCAGCAGGAAGGGAAGCAATCACATCCTCATATTTACTGGCATTGTCACCGTAAATACGCGCCATAATGCCTGATTTGCGAAACACCCAGTTCATCACAGTCTTTTTCTCCAGCTGATATGAAGCAGTGTAACCGCTCTTTGCTTCCTTGATTACAAGGTTACAGCCTAGTTCTATCAGCTTGTTATTAAGTTTATCGACAAACGCCTGGTGTTCCGGCGCAACTGCCGATTGAAACTCTTTGAATGATACTTTTTCCTTTACCATCATCTTTCCTCTCTTAAATCCCGATTGGTTTAATACGATTCAAAATAGTTTTCCGGCTGAGGATGGGATTGCATCCCTGCCGGACAGCTACGGTTTTTGTAGTATAACATATAATGAAAGGATTTACAATGAACCCATTTTTATGTTATTCTTTTTCGCAGTTTGGCCGGTCAGGGGGTGGGATTGACAGCGTCATTTGTAAGCGGATGCAGGAAAAGGGGAAGGGTATTCTTAGACCGTGTTTTTATTCCAACCATGAATCGGTATGATGGCCCCCGTACATATACCATCTGGGGCTATCAAGCTGCCATGGCTCCCCGCTTCCATACTGCATCAGTAACAAATCCGCCTCATCCTCCGGGAAAAAGCCTTCACGTACAAGCTGCATTTCCCCGTCTACAAGCTGCTGCTCCTTCAGATAGATGCCTTTAGCTGACCTGGCCGTCATTTCCTGGCCCTCAACAGGCTCCACATTTGTTGAATGCCTCCATAACAGGTCATTGGTAACCGTAAATTCATAATCCACATAACGGTAGATGTAATAACCATGGTCGGTTCCCGAGCCGCCGGCAGAGTAAACGCACTGCTTCTCGTGGTCTATGGCGGGATTGCATATTTCCGCAAAGGAAGGGCAATGCTCAAAGACCCATGTTACCGGGTTCCACAGCCAGCAGTCATACCAGGTATTGCTGTGTGCGCCGCCAAAATCTTTTAGGATGATAACGTCCTTATAACCGTCAAAATTCACATCCAGGATATGCAGGCCCATGGTATCCATCATGTTGTAATAGATAGGATTTCCCGGTTTTCCATCTGTGAAATCAGCATGGAGCGGGATGCGTCCATTTTCATTATATACCGTCAGGCCGGTGATGTACCCCACAGACCATTCATCCGTCCCCGATGCGATACCGGTTGCTTGATACCTGTATTCCGGAATGAATTCATTGACCCGTCCCGTGACTTCATAAACATATTCCGCTGCTTCTTTTTCAGATATAATCAGTTCTTTTAAGCTTTGAATAAATTCATCCCAGCCTTCCGGATAGTGGGTTGCGCCATATTCCCGGTAGGAGCCTTTGTCATAATCCACTGAAAAATCAAACAGCTCAATCATGGTGCAGTAATTATCACTTGCAGGCCAGTAGGGCTGGTCTTCATAGACAGTAAGTGCATATTCTGAGAGCAGGCGTTCCAGCCCATCAATCTGCTTTTTATCCAACAGATATTTTTCAGGGTCCCCATCAGGGGCCGTGATGGAAGCAATGGCACTCTTAAGGTTAATCGTATAATACTCGGCAGCCGGGCTGTTATTTGAAAGTGTGTTTTTGATGGAAGCATTTATGACAGACGGAGCTTCCCGCAACGTTTGGAGTCTTTTCAGCTCCGGATTAGAACGCACCTTTGCCAGGCCTGCATTCATGGAATCCTCATATATCTGGTCCTGTCCGCTTAAAGGCGGTGTTTCGCTTTTTCCGCATCCCGCCAGCCCAAGCAGCAGTCCTGCTGCCAGGATGGCACCGGTTTTTTTATACATACCCGCCCTCCCCATATATACCTATTCAAAAAGTTTGGAATTAACAATAGTTGATAATCCTTGGATCGCCTGATTATATGGCAGAATCTCAAACATCAACTTGCCCGTGATTTCATGCAAATTCATATATGAGCTTCCATTCAATTATTTTTTGTGCGGCCTTACCCAGTAATTGTAATATCTTATGATTATCGGTTCTGACCTGGGTTCTGGCCTGTTTCACCCGTATAGTACGGTTCCCTATCATAAGTGTCCGTCCTTTACTGGATTCTCTGTTTGAACATATTTCCAGCTGAACGGGAAAATGGGAGGTAAGTGCAAGCTGATTGGCCGCAGCCAGTCCTGCAAAATATCCATAAGTCTGTCTGCCGTCTGTAATATATTTACTTCCTTAAACCAAAGGAGTGGTTATGGTATGATTAAACAATCAAGCAGGGACAAAGGCACGCTCTGCGGTCATCTGGAGTCTGCGGTCATATGCAAGGCGATATATAAAAACAGGAGGGGTTGGGGCGATACCGGACAGAATGATTATCATAATGTATAGCAGGAGTTCACGATTGCCACCACCTTGAGGCTTCCCTCATACTCCTCCATCACAATCTTCAAACTGGACCAGTCCAGTCCGTCGAACTCCTCTGTTCCCGGATCATGGTATTCCACAAAAACGCCGTCGGGGAACAGCTCCCCTGCATTTTCAGGGCAGTTCCCGGTTCGGGACACCTGGTTGATTCCCACCTGCTCACAGTGCAGATAATCCTTTGTATACACATAATCATCAAAATAGGCATCTGCCGTCTGATTAATCCGCGTTTCACTGGAGCAGAAATACCCCCACTGACAGCTGCCGCCGGAATCAAACGCCCGAATCTGCGCAGGCGTAAATACCGGGTCCTCATTATAGTCCACATATGGGTCAGGCGAGAAGAGGATTCCCTTTTCCGGGTGGGCATATTCCGCCAGCAGCTGGTAATCATAGGTACTGATGGACATCAGCACCTCATATGCCGTATCATACGCCTTCTGTTCCTTTGGAGGACGGTTCGCCGGACTGGCAGCCGGGTCGCATGCCTGGATTTCCTGATTAGCCTGCTCCCCTGCGTCTGTGTAATGATGTACATAGTACATTGCCGCATTGACTGCGTTTGTAACCGCATTGGACGTGATGGTTGCCCCGCTGATGGCGTCTATCTCCGAATCCCCAGGATTCCCGGAATCCGTTACGGTCAAAGCCTCCTTGCCCTTCCCTTTAAACTGTTCCCTGAACACATCCTCCCTTGCTCTCATACCCAGTCCGGGGGTATCTTCCAGCTCCAGGAACTCCAGGCCCCGGATGGTGCCGCTGCTCTCAAACGCCACAGAGACAGCCACATTTCCCATGTAGCTGTCCTTCGAATGGGCATTTACCACCCAGCCCATCAATGCGCCGTCCCTGTCCTTTACAGCTGCCGCCGCGTCCACGCCCACATCACCGAAGTCTGAGGATGCCAGCTCCTTATTGCAGTCCTGAGCAAGGCCAGAATCCATGGCCTCAAAGCTGTCTGCCTCCGGAAATGTCATCCGGAATCCCTCCTGCTGCTCATTGGCACGTTCCTCATCCGTGGTATTCAGTTCCTTCTCCACGCGCTTTAGCTCATCAATGGTCACCACCCACCGCAAATCATTGTAGCCGTAAAAACCGCCCAGCAGGTCAATGGCCGCCTCGCCCTTGAAGTTAACCCCTAAATTGTCGCTGGATTCAAGATAGAGTCTGGCGGTCCACTGTCCGCCCGGCAGGTTGGTCTTCCCGCTTTCATCCTTCAGATTCGTGCCGCCGGACAGGACATCTACTGTAAAATGAATGCCTGTGGGGTGATCCGGCTCCCCGGTCTCAAAGGTATTGGGACCGGTTTTGATGAAAGTCTCCGTGTATTCGAACGCAGGATTATTTTCCAGCTTCCAATGGTACGTGGTAAGGTCCATTTCCTGGGTTACGTCCTCTGTCCGGCGCTCCACATCCCAGGTGCCCTCAGAGGGGTCATATCCGCAGGTCTGGATCAGCTTTCCGGACACCGTGTAGGGAATCACCGCCTTGTCCATGGACAGGACAAAATCATAGACCTCCTCATAGACATGGCCGTCCTCATCCTTCATGCCTCCCTCCAGCCACTTTGCTTCAAAGCTGCTGTGGGGAATCTCCGCAAATGCCTCCTCCGGCGCAAACACCTCCTTGGGCGTCTTCACACGGCTCCCGGAACATCCGGTGGACGCCAGCACACCGGCAATCAGCACGCATATCATAAATGTTTTTTTCATAAAACCTCCTGCACGCAACGTTCATTTGACAGGTCCATTATACCATAGACGGTTCCCTTCCGAAATAAGTTTTGTCTGTCTGGAAAGCAGTCATTGCGCACAGGCGCCCGAATTCCATTGGCGGTAATGCGAAGGTATGGATTCGTACCATAAGGAATAGATATTCCTCCCTCCCGGAAATCAGGCAAGGGGATTTTGAGGACCTGAAAATATTTTCCAAAAAATATGACATGCTTATGTCGCATTCCTAATGATATAATGGAGAGGAACAATGAACCATGCTGTAAAAATCAAATCCCGGAGGAGGATACAAGATGGAAAAGCTGATGTACATGGTCATACTTGAAAAGAGCAAGACCTATAATAAGATGACAAAGAAGGTTGTTACAGAGCATGTAGAGAATATAAGAAGGCTGGATGATGAGGGAAAGCTGGAAATCTGCGGCGTGTTTAAAGGATATCCGGGCATGGCAGGTATGTATATCCTGAAAGCAGACAGCCGGGAGGAGGCAGAAGCGCTTTGTGATAGGGAACCCTTGGTCATGGGAGGATATGCAGCCTGTAAATTGATTGCCCTGCAGATTGCGGATCGGGAAAATAACTATCTGCTGTAAGCTGGGAATAAAACAAAGGAGAAATCTGATATGCCATTTACCGAACTATGTATTTACCAGGTCAAACCGCAAAAGACGGAGGAATTTGAAACGCTGATGCTTGAAGCGAAAAGTTTTCTGGAAGAACAGGAGGGAATGCTTTTACTTCGTCTTATCAAAAGAGGGTATCATATAGATATGGAACAAATTAAAGAGGGTCTTGCGCCGCTTAAACTTACCCGTATTGTAAAAAGTGTTAAGTATATGCTCTATTGGGAATTTGATACGAAAGAAAACTATGGGGCGGCGCAAAAGAACCTTTACAACAGCTACTGGAAACCCATTGAAAAATGTCTGATAGTCCCGCATGACAAATATTTAGGAGAGCCGCTGTTTAGCGGAACACCAGCCCAACCGCCTGCCGGATGATGGAGAGGGACAGGGGGATGATATGCAGATAGACAGATTGATTCAGATTATATTCCTGCTGTTAAGCCATGAGAACATAACGGCAAAACGGCTGGCAAAAGAACTTGGTGTTTCCACCCGCACCATATATAGGGACATTAACATACTTTCGGCCGCAGGCGTACCGATTATATCACAAAAAGGGTATGGAGGGGGAATTTCCTTGCTGGAAGGTTTTTCATTGGATAAGTCCTATTTCACGCAAGCAGAGCAGAGAAATATGGTTCAGGCATTGCAGATCCTGAAATCCTCAAATTACCCGGATGCGGATAAGGCCTTAAACAAGGTTGCCGGGCTGTTCAGCCACAATTTGCAGCCGCAGTGGCTGGAGATTGATTTTTCCTATTGGGGCAGCCCTGAAAAGGAACGGGACAATATCACTGTTTTAGAGCGCGCAATCATCAATAAGTATGTGATTGCATTTACTTATTTTAATTCTGAACTGACGGTAACCAATCAGCTGGCCGAGCCGCTGAAATTGGTTTTTAAATCCCACGCCTGGTATCTTGTTGCTTATTCAAGGCACAAAAATGCTATCCGTACCTATAAGATGTCCCGCATAAGGAATCTTCAAATAACAGATGCGTTGTTTGACCGTGAACTGCCGGAGGACTTTTCCATTACGCCTGCCTGTAAAGAAGAAAACGATATACCTGTATTCAAATTGCATTTTTCTGAAAAGATAGCCTATAAAGTCTACGACGAATTTCAAGAGAAGTATATTAAGAGGTTGGATGACGGTACACTGGAAGTGACATTCAGATACCGGCTCAGTGATTGGACATTCCTTTACCTGCTTTCCTTTGGGGAGTATGTGGAAATAATCGAGCCCGCCAAGGCCAGGGATATATTAAAAGAAAAGGCAGGAAAGATATTTTCTATGTACGGATAAATGGACAGGCAGCGCAGCGTTTCGTAATGTTTTTTGTTTTAGCCATCGCGGGTATGGTATAATAAGTAAAAAATGGATTTGGCTGTATACGTGGAGGAAATCATGACTGAAAGAGAAAAAATGTTAGCCGGACAGCTTTATGACTGTGGGGATACTGAACTTTTATCACAATGGCACAAGGCAAAGGATCTGGTCAGGGATTATAACCAGACTGATTCTGCGGACACAGAAGAAAAAGAGCGCATCCTGAATGAACTGTTAGGCGGAAGGGGAAAGAACCTGTGGATTACGGCGCCCTTTTATGTGGATTATGGGAATAACATTTATTTTGGCAATCATTGCGAAGTAAATATGAACTGCACTTTTTTAGATGATAACAGGATCATAATCGGGAATAATGCCTTAATTGCTCCAAATGTTCAAATATATACTGCGTTTCACCCAACCAATGCCATGGAACGGTTTGGAAGCCCAAAAGAAGATGGGACGTTTGAATTTTGCAAAACCCAGACAGCTCCGGTCATAATTGGAGACAATGTGTGGATAGGCGGAGGAGCCATCATCATGCCTGGGGTGACAATCGGCAATAATGTCGTGATTGGGGCAGGCAGCGTTGTTACAAAGGATATACCGGATAACACTGTTGCATATGGGAATCCTTGCAGGGTGATGAGGGATAACAGCTAAATTCAAGTGTTGGGGTTTCTTCATGCATGGAGAAAATGTATGGATAAGCTGTGAACATACAGAAACTGAAAAAATGGACATACTGGAAGAAAATGTAAATTCTGCCAAAAGCTGTAGATTGATATTTACCTATTGATAGTTTGTAATGTTTCGTGTATCCTATTTTTAGTAAATCTGTACTTGTAAAGGAGAAATTAATATTGGACTATAAGAAAAAAGCAATTGATTGTGTAAAGGACACGGTTCTGCCCATTCAGCGCGCGCAATTTGAAGAATGTGGATGCAGCTTAGATGAGCAGTATAAAAAATATGGTAATACGGAAATGCTCATTGCAAGAGTAATCGAACCTGGACATATCTATGAAATAGGATATCCTAAATGTGTCTGTGATGAGGTTTTATCCGGCAAGGTAACGGATGTGTCCCATTGTGAATGCTCAAGGAACAGCGTTTTATATATTTTACAGGATTTGATGCCGGACAAGGATATACAAGTTGAAATAATACATACTGTATTAGGCGGGGCGGATGATTGCCGGTTTAAGGTGACGGTTAGCTGATACACTTCTACAAAAAGGATGCTGCGGATTCTGGCATAAACTGCCCTTGTTGACGCAGCATCCTAAAAAATTGTCTGACCGCCATGCAAATGAACCGTTCTCTTATTTTATCAGCCCCATACATCGTTTCGTTTCCTCTGTGGTGTCAACACATGGGATGGATTTAAGGAAGTCTTCTGCATTTATATGTTCATAGTATGCCTTAACTACTGTTTGGACCAGTCCTAAGGACACCACCTCCCGCTCCGTAGGCGTAAACTGCCCATAGGGGGTGGAAAGGCGGATCCGTTCCATCTGCTGTTCTTTTTCCTTATCAATGATGGAATAAGTTTGGAAATCGCCCTTTGGCAGATTGACACGCACCTCTGCGACAAACTGGTTGTCTATCCCGTAAAACTGGAAAAATCCATCCTGGGACTCCAATATCAGGAAATCCTCCCTGCCCTCTTCAATCATCATGATGTAAGGAGTGATATCCCGGTATGGCACATTTTCTATAATCTGACCCGAGGGCAGCTGGGCATTGATGGCGCGGTGGACAATGTGTTTGGTAGGGAATTTGCCATCTGCGAACAGGAGTGCCACATCGAAGAAGCTTTTTACATTGTCCTCAGGCCCATTTAACATCCGTTTGTGGGCCTTTGCAATGGGGGATATCTGAGCGCTTGTCCGATTCTTCAGGACCGGCATTCCGTTGTCCATGTACCACGCAAAGCCCTTCTCACCCAACTGAAGGCGCAGTATGGTCTCACCCAGGTAAATACCATAGTGGACAGCAATATTCCACAATGTATCCGCACCTTCCCTGCCGTCGTATTCTGCAAGATGGTTATAATACTCCCCTAAGATAGATTCCACTTCCGCAATGCTTTTTTCCGAATAATCAAGTATGATGCCGCTCTTTAAGGCATGTGCAGCGGCCCTGTCCGCAATTTCCTGATAATTTAAATCCATTCCATCCTCCTTTGTCCTGGTTGCCGATCCAAACGGTTTTCCCTGCCGGGCTCTCAGTCACAGCCATAAGAAGCAATATAATCGACTTTGGGTACGATCATATAAGTCTGGACCTGTGTAATGCCAGTCCCTTCTATCAAGGATACATTTAATATATAGTAGTATGATTCCTCATCATAATACAGCCGGAATGTAAAAACCTTTCCTTCTATTTCCTTAAACCAGAGCTGGACCGGCCGGCCCAAAGTCCCGCCCGCCTTCCCATCGTATCCCAATCCTGCAATCCCCTTATGGGTGAATTGATATATGCCGGTGTAAATACTGTTGTAAGACTTTTCTTTTGAGATATACTCATCCTTCTGATCATTATTGAAGTCAATTTTATAAAAAGTATCATAAGGGGATGTAACGGAACCTAGCCTTAGGAGCTTATCCTGGTCAATCTCAGGCGTTTCATCACCCAAATAGACTGCATCCTCCTTGGTCAGGTATGGCAGGTCCATCAATTCTGTTTTTATCCCTTCCAGGTATCTGGTAACAGCGGGTCCGTAATAAGCCTGATTATCATATATTTTCTGCCACTGATAGGTTTTGGGGACCGCATCGATAAGGATATCCTGTCCGCCTTCTGGTATCAGCTGATGGATACGTGTACTGTCAAGATAGCGCGGGGATTCATACCACGGCGACGGCCGTTCGGCAATATATAATTTGCCGGAATATTCAATCACCTTTGCCCACAGATGCGTAGGCTGATAGGTGCTTACATAGGTCAGACGGCCGGCAGCCTTTTGATAGATATGTAAATCCCCAACTTTTCCCGCAGCATTATACTGCAATAAAAGAAAGTAATCAGTACTGCCAAGGGTTATCTGATACACAGACTGTGTCCCGCCTTCAAGTGTGCTTTCAGCATATCCGGTGTATGCTCCATATCTGCTGTGAAAAGTATTCTCATTCATCCGATACAGTTCCATTCCCAGCTCACTGTTTAAATCGTCCAGGGAGCCATCTGTCAGTAAACCTTCCAGGATTTCTGTGAAATCATCAGGTATATCACAATTATTTTCAATGGTAACCCAGGGGCCCTGTACTTTTAGTAAAAATACGTCAGCCATATCCGGCAGATTATAAGGAAATGCCTTGTCCAGATCCGGATCCTGGTATATCAAAGGTTTATAGATGGAAACATCCGTACCAATGCCGAACTCCGTAACCCGGATATCCGTGGGTTCCAATACAACCATATAATCCATTAGGATGGTGTGTTCATCACGTTCCTGTATTCTGGCATCAATAAGATACTGCAAGCCGGATTCAATTTCCTGGTACAAAGTAAATGTGACTATTTTCCCATTGATGTTTTTAAACCACATATCAACGGACCGATAGTCCTCATCCTCCCATTCCTCCACCGATGCCGGGCATGGCTGGAAATCCCCGTCATACCAATTGACCCTATGTGCAAACGGCTGCTGGTAACCTGGAGGGGATTTTGTGAATATCTCGTCGTTCCCATCATTGTTTATATCCATCCTATACATACGGCTCCAGTCTATGGCCTGGTCTTCCGTATCATAATCCCAACTGTCCGTATCCTCATTCGGGAATGGCCGCTCCTCATTCAGGTATGCCCATTCATCCCCATGAAACGTTTCTTTTGCTCTGTTTGCATAGACAACGTCATATAGAATGTCTCCAAGATAGTCCTGGACAAGGCGTATATCCGGATGATTTTCATTGCGGTAAAGGAGGTCTGGTTCTGATATATCAAATGTCCGGTTAAAACATATGCTGTCTACGATATTGGATAGCTTGAAGCAATTGCGGTTCAGCATGAACATCTGCAGATTGACTGTCCCGGTAGAATCATCATAACAGCTTGCAGCATAATAAAATGCATTTTCATACTGAAATAACGAAAAAAGTCGGACGTCATCAAGATAATTGCTGTTAAGGAAGGCATAACCCTCCTCGCCCTTGGTCAGCATATAAATATAGGAACTGGTCCCACGTCCGTCCTTTTCAAACGCAATCAACTCATCAATTCCGTCACCGTCCGTATCACAGCAATAGAATACATATCCGGATCTGTCTGCATTGAACATATATTTTGTTGTTTCATCCGTCATATCAAGCAATGAGAAAAATTCGTCATGGGTAATACGGTATTCCCTGTCATTCAGATGATTTAAATATCTTATGCAGCTATCGGCGTCTTCCTGATACATCCTGTCCTTTAAATCACTGACTAATTCAATTGGAAACCCGAAAAAGTTTTCAGCTGGCGTAGGGTGTGTTTGAAAATTCATTCCCGCCATCTGCGCGCCCCACTTCGCGGTATATTTGGTCCCAATTCGGTCAACGTAGCCCGCTACGCCTCCCTCATCGGGACCAAATCTCCCACAAAGTGGGACGCACAGCTGACGGAAAGCAATTTTCAAACACACCCTAGGATCCGCCTGGGGCTTGGGGGTATATGTATAGTCCTTAACAAGCAAGGATAAACCGCTGTCTGTCAGCGGCAACGCCGGTATATCCTGATGGGGCTGGTCTTGGGACAGGTTTGCGGATGCGTTTACAGATGAACCCGTATCCGCGGAACAGGCGGTTAAAAGCAGTACGAGAATACTTAGGCTTATGATTGGAATGAATCGCATGGACACCTCCTGATTTACGTTTCTTTTAATTTTTGGTCCATGGCTTTATAGGGAACCGTCCTCCACAACGTGGATTTCCCATGCGTTGAATGGCATTGCTGTGCAGTAATTATATTCAGTATGTTCCTATACTTTTTATTTGTCAAGAGTTTTCTGGACCATCCAACTCCGCTAAATCCTCCGCCCAATAACCCTATATTGCAGGGCGGGATGATGGGGGAGGGGAACATTAAAGCATCTGGACGCAATCGGTTTAAACCTTGGGCTTGCCGTACAGGAGGCAGTGCTGCCGGATATCTGCGCGGACAGGCAGGCCAATGAATACCTGCGCCATATGGTAGAAGAAGGGAATCTGGGGGCAAAGACCGGCAAAGGCTTTTATGACTGGTCAAAGCTGAGCCTGGAGGAGGATATGGCCAAGCGTGATAAGTTTATCATCGAAGCAGTAAAAATAACGTCAGAACTGAATCGCAGTGTTTAGGGGATTTTATACAAGAAAGACGGGAATTGCCATGTGGATATGTGACACAGGCAATTCCCGTTTTACATTTCAATATCCTGTATGGAGGGTTTGGCAAAAAAGTGCTAAACACCCCCCTCTTTTACAGGAAAAAAATATATAAATCCACTAAAATAACCCTTGCAAAATAAAAAGCAATCATATATAATATGCGTGTGAAACAGGTGTCCCGCAAAATGGGACAGCACATAAAAAAGAAGGGAAGAGAAACATGATAGAGAAAGCGTTTATGGTCCTTGAAGCAATCACACAGACAAGGGGCAACAATAGTTTAAACATCATATGCAATCACGTGGATATTCCAAGAAGCACGGTGCACAGGCTTCTGAAAATGATGCAGGACTGCGGGATGGTTGACTATGATCCGGACAGAGGATACCTGTTATCCGGCAGACTGGTGAAAATGTGCCTTGCAGGCTTGGGGGACAGGGATTTTCTGGATGTGGCAATACCGGTGGCACAGGAATTGAATTCCGTTTTGCGGGAGACCATTTCCATTAATGTGATGGTGGGTTATGAGAGGACCTGCGTATATCGCGTGGAGGGTGATTTGGAAATCATACGCAACGTGAAGATTGGAACGCATAATCCGCTGTTCATCGGTTCCACGGGAAAGATACTGGCATCGGGACTTTCGGACAAGAAGTACAAAGAAGCCCAGGACTATGCCCTGGAACAGGGAATCATCACCGCGGATGATCTGGAACGTCTGGACCGGGTCATTAAAAAGTGCAGGGAAGAACGATACGCGGTCAGTATCCAGGAGCGCTATGAGGGCTGTTGGTCCATGGCCGTGCCGGTAATTAATTCCATTACAGGAGAGATGCTTGGTACTCTGTCAATCAGTTCCGTGATTGACCGCTATACGAAAGAAAATGCGGAACGGTATTTAAGGCTGCTTAGGGAGTCGGCCAGAAAAATCCAGCTTCGCTTATTCTAGGGGGGTGTCTGAGGACATATTCCCTGACAATGGTGACGCGGTCAGAAATGAAAGGAGAAGGTATTTATGAGGAAAATGAAACAATTTACAGGGGTTGTGTTGGCGGCAGCCATGTTTTTATCCGCCTGTTCCGGCGCGGGGGCTGGTTCAGGGGCTCCGGCAGCCCAGGGTGAGGCAGCGAAAGAAGGACAGGCAGCTCCCGGGGGCGGTTCAGGGGAAACCATTAAGATTAAGATAACCACCACCCAGAACCCGAATCAGCAGATGGGCAAGGGGATGGCGCTTCTGATTGAAAACCTGGAAAAAGAATTTGGGGACAGGGTGGAGGTGGACGGATATGATTCCGCACAGCTCTACACCGGCGCAGAGGAAATAACTGCCTGCGAACACGGGGATATCCAGATGTTTTTCGGTACAGGAGGCGTCATGGAGACGGTCAGCAAATCCGTCATGGTCGTAAAGCTTCCCTATCTTTTCCCGGATGCGGACACGGCCTACAAGGTATTGGAGGACCCGGAAATCAACGAGCTGGTTTACGGGAAATTAAAGGAGTCAGGTCTATATCTGGCCGGGTTCTTTAATTCAGGGATATCCATGATTGCCAATAATAAGCATGCCATTACCTCGCCTGAGGATTTCAAGGGCCTGAAGATGAGGGCGCCCGGGACAATGGAGGCCATGAACCTTGCCGAGCTGGGAGCTTCTTCCATCACAACCCCGGCAGAGGAAACCTATTCATCCGTCCAGCAGGGGGTTATTGACGGGATGGTGACGCCTACCAGCGTATTCCTGGCCAGGAATTTTAATGAGGTCCAGGACCATGTGACAAATCCGGGAATGATGGCCCTTACCATCGGTTATCTCTCCTGCAACCAGCAGTGGCTTGACAGCCTGGCTGAGGAAGACAGGGCTAAGGTCCTAAAGGCCGTGGATGACACAATTGCGCAGATGCGGATTGATATCCAGAAGGACACGGACCAGATATTTGAAAAATGCGCGGAGTCAGGCTGTGAAGTTTATAACATGACAGATGAAGACATTGCTTTAATGAAAACAGCATTGGAACCGGTTTATGAAAAAATGGCATCAGAAGTAGGGGCGGACGTCATTGATGCCGTAAGGGCAAAGGTGGAGGAAATCTCTAAGTAGGTTTTGAGGTAAATTCGGAGGGATCAGATGGAAATTAACAAGGAGAAGACAGGGGTTATTTCGGGAGTTTTAAAGGGGCTTAAGTGGCTGGAGGACAATATCAGCGCCTTGTTTTTGGGGAGCGCCGTACTGCTGCTTTTTTACGAGGTGCTGGCAAGGTATTTCTTTAATACGGCGGTTTATGTGTCAACAGAATGGACGCCGGTCCTGGTCACCTGGTCCATGCTCATGGGGAATGCCATATTAATCAGGGAGCGGGGACACATCAGCATTACTTTATTTGAGGACAGCTTAAAGAAACAGATTAATAAAAAGTGGTTAAATCTGTATATCTCAGCCATTACATTTATTTTCTGCATCATATTCCTGAACTCCTCTGTCCACTTTGTGGCGGGCGCGCGTTCTTCGGGGGTTTTGTCGGAATCATTGCTACATACGCCGATGTGGATCATCTTCAGCATGATGGTGATTGCAGGCACATTGATGCTTATTAACGCAGCCGTGAAAGTGGTGCAGGATGGCAGGGATGTGCTTACGGACCCACAGGCTTTTAAAACGCCCATGCCTCTTATTTTAATCGCTGTTACGGCAGTCATTATGGGATTCGTGGTACTGAGCGGCAGTCCTCTTGTGATTATGGCGGTGATGATGTGCGTCCTGATGCTTCTGGGGGTTCCCATCAGCTTTGCCCTGGGATTAGCCACAATCTTAGCAATTGTGAGATTTGATATGATTGCCACCTCATCCCTGGCCAGCAAGATGTTTTACAGTATTAATAAGTACAGCCTTCTGGCAATTCCCTTTTTCGTTGTCAGCGGAAATATCATGGCTAAAAGCAGTATTGGAAAATATCTGCTGGAGTGGGCCAGCGCGCTTTTAAGAAGCATCCAGGGCGGCCTTGCCATGGCCATTGTGGGAGCAGCCATTATATTTGCAGCGGTATCAGGAGCCTCGGCAGCAGCGGCAGCGGCCTTGGGCGTCATGGGCCTTCCGCTTATGGTGGAGAAGGGATATCCCAAGCCCTTTGGGGCAGGGTTGATAGCGGCAGGAGGCACGTTGGCAATCATCATCCCTCCCAGTTCGATCATGATACTTTACGCCTGTACGGCGGAGGTATCTACTACCGATATGTTTAAGGCGGGAATTGTGCCGGGCCTGCTGATCGCAATGGTCCTGGTGGTCTATATCTATGGGTACTGCAAACAGAAGGGATACGGAAAAGAAGATGTGGGAAAATTTTCCATAAAGGAAGTGCTCCACACCTCCAAAAAGGCCATATGGGCGCTAATCATGCCAGTAGCAATACTGGGCGCTATTTACAGCGGGATCTGCACCGCCACCGAGGCGGCTGCTGTATCCGTTATCTATGCGGCCATTGTGTGTCTCTTCATATATAAAGATGTAAAACTCAGCGAGTTTAAGGCTATCTTCTATGACTCGGTGAGGACCAGCGCCTTTATTCTGGCCATCACCATGACGGCCACCTTGTTTGGGTTCCTGATTACCATGGAGAAGCTGCCGCAGATGATTCTGGAAATTGTACTGAACGCCAACATCAACCGGATTGGCCTGCTGGTTGCGCTGAACTGTGTGCTGTTCCTTCTGGGCTTCTTCATGAGCCCGGGAGCAATCATCCTGATTGTGGTCCCCATGATCCTTCCTGTGACCACTGCCATGGGAATCAGCCCCATTCATCTGGGAATCATGCTGACCGTGAACCTGGAACTGGCGCTTCTCACCCCGCCCGTGGGGACAAACCTCTATGTGCTCAGCAAGATTTCCAAGCTTCCTGTGCCGGAGGTTATTAAAGGATTGATACCATTTATCATTATTATGTTCATAGCGCTGATGTTCCTGACCTTTGTACCGGCGCTTAGCACCTGTTTATTATAGAAGGCTTTTTATGGAAGGGGTAGGTTATGGCAGATTTACGTGTGGACTGCGGCGGGCTGAAGCTTAAGAATCCGGTGATTGTGGCTTCCAGCCCTCTGACAGCCAGGTTATCTTTAGTAAAGGAAGCAGAGGAGCATGGCGCGGCAGGCGTGGCTATCAAACATACCATGATGTATCAGAAGTTTGAGGCAAGGCCCAGATGGCACTATGATAAGAACATAGGGGTAACGGTCAGCGGGGACCCGCGGCTGAACCCGGAAGCAGCCTATGATTTAATACGGAAGGCCAAGGAGGAGACGGATCTGGCAATCCTGGCCAATATGTCGGGGACGCCGGGGAAACTTGAAAGCTGGGGAGAGCTGGCCAAAAACCTGGAACAGGCAGGAGCGGATGCAGTGGAACTGAATTTTAACTGCCCGAACCTGCTGTCTGCCGAGATTAAGACAGCGGTCCAGGGGGCGAACCTGGGAGCTGACCCACAGGCCTGCGGGATTGTGACGGCAGAGGTGAAAAAAGCGGTAGGGATTCCTGTAATCGTGAAGCTGTCAACGGAAAGCGGCGTTGCGGTGAAGGTGGCAGAAACATGCCGTAAGGCTGGGGCGGATATCATCAATATACATGCAGGATACCGTTCCGTGCCGGGAATTGACATCTATAACGGGGGAAGGTTCCTGTATCCGGGTTCGGAAAAAGGAAATGCAGGCGGCTGTACCGGAGCCTGGAGCCGCAGGTTCTCCCACCGTTTCCTGGCAGATATGGCATCGGCAGTGCCTGAGGCCGGGCTTATGGGAGGCAGCGGCATCTTTAATTGGGAGCACATGGTGGAGGCCATCATGTTCGGGGCCCAGTCCATTCAGATCTGTACGGCTGTGATTGAGCATGGCTTCGGAATCCTGGATGGATGCGTGGCAGGACTGGAACGGTTTATGGAGCAGCAGGGGTATGACAGTATCCAGGCCATGCGGGGACTGGCCCTTCAGTATCTGGTAAAGCCGGGACAGATGGTTTATAAGGATGTGGCGGCTTATATTGATCAGGAGCGGTGCAGCGGCTGTGGACTTTGCGGGAAAATCGGCCATTGTACGGCTATCCATAAAACAGTACAGGGAACCTGCCAGGTAAATCCGCAGGAGTGTGTGGGATGCGGCTTCTGCCTGGGAGTATGTCCCAGAAAGGCTGTGTCCATCATTGAAAAGCAAGGTTAAATATTGGAATCAGGAGGAAAATCATGAATATAACTGAAAAGATTTTGGCAAAAGCGGCCGGACTGGATTATGTGGAGGCCGGACAGATTGTTGACGTTTCCGTGGACCGGGCGTTTACACATGAAAAACTGGGTCCGCTGTTTTTTCAGAAGTTCAGGGACATGGGACTGGATGTATGGGATAAGGACAGGGCCATTGTATTTGCGGACCATGGGGTTCCGCCCAGCCGTGTGCTGGATGCCAATATGATTCTGGATACGGTAAAGTTCGGCGAGGAATACGGGCTGACCTGTTATAACGGCGAGGGAATCTGCCACCAGCTGATGCCGGAAAAAGGGTATATCCATCCGGGGAAGGCCTATGTCGGCACGGACTCGCATACCACCACCTATGGGGCGTTGGGGGCATTTTCAACAGGAATCGGCTCCACGGAGATGGCCTGGGTGTTTAATAAAGGAAAGATATGGATGAAGGTTCCAAAGGCCATACTGTTTAAGGTTAACGGCAGGCTGGACCCCATGGTGATGGGAAAGGACCTTGCCCTCCATATCATGGCCCTGATTGGGGCGGACGGCGCCAGCTATATGACCATGGAGTACCGCGGGGATGCCATTAAAGCCATGAGCCTGGATTCCAGGATGTCCCTGTGCAACATGGCAGTGGAGGCCGGGGCCAAAAACGGCATCATTGAAGCAGATGAGAAGGTGGAGGAGTATCTGGCGGGAAGGGCCAGGGACAGCTATGAAATCCTTCATTCGGATGAAGACGCGGTATATGAAACAGTATATGAGATTGACGGCAGCGCCCTGGAGCCCACAGTGGCAAAGCCGGGCGGCTCGCAATTTTCCGTACCGGTAGGGGAAGTGGAAGGAATTGAGTTTAAAAGAGCTCTTTTTGGGACCTGTACCAATGGAAGGATGGAGGATTTCCGCATTGCCCGCGACATCATCAAGGGAAAGAAAATCAAGGACGGGGTAAGGCTTCAGGTCCTTCCTGCGTCCAGGGAGATATTCAAACAGTGCGTGGAGGAAGGAATCGTGGCGGATTTCCTGGAGGCCGGCGCCATCTGGTGTAATCCACAGTGCGGACCCTGCGGCGGCGGACATTACGGCCTGTTGGGGGCAGGGGAGGTCTGTCTGAGCACATCCAACCGGAACATGGTGGGGCGTATGGGAGACCCGGAGGCGGATATCTATCTTGCATCTCCTGCGGTTGTGGCTGCTTCCGTATTAACTGGCAAAATAACAGATCCGAGAAAGGTGTGAGGTGTGATATGCAGATGAAAGATAAAGTATTTGGAATCTATCCTGATAATGTTGCGGCTGAGCAGATTATACATACAAAGCATGTGAAGGCCCTGACCCCGGAGGGGTTCAGGGAAGCCTGCATGCTGGACATTGACCCGGATTTCCACAAAAAGCTGGAGATGGGTAGGATCATGATTGCGGGAAAGAACTTTGGCTGCAATTCCAGCAGGGAGTGGGCGCCCGCGTCTTTGAAATATTCAGATGTAAAACTGATCATAGCGGAGAGCTTTGCGCGGATATTCTTCCGGAGCGCCATTAACATCGGCCTTTTAATCCTGGAATGCCCGGGGATTTCCCGGTTCTGCAATGTGGAAGATGAGCTGGAGGTGGATTTTTCCACGGGCCAGGTAAGGAACCTGACACAGGGCACGGCCCTTTCCGGAATGGTGCTTCCTGAATTCCTCCTTGATATCATGACCGCCGGAGGGCTGATGAACAAGCTTGCGGCCGAGATGGAGGGGAAATAGGATGAAGGTTCAGAAAATTGATTTACTAAAGGAAATCACGGATGGACTGGAAGCAGACGCGTATCTGGTGTACGCCCCCCAATGGCATAAGGAGAATTACCGGTTCCTTACGGAAGGGAATTTCATCGGTCCTTTTGGAATGGTTCTTTATCTTGGCAAAAAGGAAGAAATCCATGTCATCTACGGCTCCCGGTGGGATGTGAATAAAAACGCGCCTCTTTTAGGACGGGTGTCCTGTCATGGAATCCAGCCATATGAAACCGTGAACAGACTGCTAAAGGAGGCCGGAGTTAGGAAACTGGCTGTTTCCGGAGGAAAGTATCTGCCCTACGGCCTTCTTGAAGCCGTGGAGGCCGCGGGTACGCAGGTACTGACGGCAGAGGGTAAACTGGAATATGCCAGGATGCAGAAGACAGAGGAGGAAATCGGATACCTGAGGCAGGCGGTGAGCCTTGCGGACCAGGCATGGCCCGTGTTCATGCAGGGCGTGGCAGATGGGCTGAATGAATATCAGATTGTGGCGGAGGTAGAACATTACATTAAGCGCCACGGCGCAGAGGACTGCTTCATGCTGCTGGCCACGGGCGGGGATGACGTGAGGGGAATGACGCCGCCCATGATGCGGGTGGCCCAGGAAGGCCATATGGTGCGTACGGAAATCACGCCCCAGGTAAACGGCTGGTGGGCGCAGATATGCCGTACCTGCGTAAAGGGCAGGGCCAATGACAGACAGAAGGAAGCTTTTAAGATATTCCTGGAAGCAGAGCAGGCAGGTTTTGACATGATACGCCCGGGAGTCAACATCAGGGATGTTGCCAAGGCGGAAAATGATGTGTTCCGGAAATACGGATACGGCGAATACTGCACTGAAAAATATACCAGGGTACGGGGACACGGCCATGGGCTGGATTTGGACGAGATGCCCCTGGTGCTGGAATCCACGGATCTGGTATTAAAGGAGGACATGGTGGTGGTGATCCATCCAAATACCTTCAGCCCGCTGTGCGGATATATGGTATTCGGTGACCCGGTGCTGATAACAAAGGACGGATATGAACTTCTGTCCGTAACAGAACGTAAACTTTTTGAGGTGTAGGAGGAAAGAGATGAAACGAGGATATATGGATTGGGATAAAAATCTGCTGCCTTTGCCTGCACTGGAGAAAAGGCGCGGCCTGCTTATGAAAAGGGTGGCTGAAGCAGGAGCTTTGGCAGCGGTGGTTTACGGCGACGTATATTCGGCTGATGAGCTGTCATATTATGTAAACTATGCCCCCTATTGGTGCAACAGTGTGGCCGTATTGACGGAACAGGAAATCTACATGGTCACAGGACATAACAACCGGGTGAATCCCTGGATCAGCACCCTTACAGGCCTGGAGGAAGAAAAGCTGTTGGCTTCCGGATTCAAGGTCCCGGAAAGGACGGCCCGGTCCCTGAAGGAGCGGTTCCCAAAAGGCGGCAAGGTCGCGGTGGTTGGCAAGTATGTGATGGCTGACGTGGTTAAGGAGCTGGAAAAGCAGGGCTTTGAGGCGCTTCTTATGGACCAGGCCGCACAGGACCTTATGGACACGGCAGATGAGTCCTATAAGAATACGGCGGCAAAGGCGGCCGGAATCTTACGGGAGGCATTTGAGGCAGGAGACAGGGAATATGAGGAAGGAGGCACATCTAAAACCACGGCAGCTGAAATTGAATATTGGGCCAGAAAAAACGGCGCCATGGATATTGCCGTCTATGTTTCCTATAAAGATCTGGAATTCGGTGTACCGGCCATCCAGGAGGATGCCGGCAGGACATGGACCGTGTATGCGCTGATGCAGTATCTTGGGGTCTGGGTCAGCTATGGGAAGACCTATGGATGTGATACGTCCAAAGCCAGGGAATATCTGGATGCTTATATGGCAGAAGGCGGCATAGGGACCAGCGGGGAAACGGGATATCAGGTGGATGTCAGGCGCACGGTTTCAGACGCAGTTTCCGGGCTGAATCCGAAGCCGGCGGCGCCGGCCGGGAACCGGGTGGTTTCTGCTTCTGTCTGGGAGCCGTCCGAAGGCACATACTTGGAGGATATGTTTTTTGTAACGGATAAGGGGGCAGTTGTTTTATGAACATGATTGAAAAGATTCTGGCCAAGGCCAGCGGGCGCAGCCAGGTAAAGCCGGGGGACGTGGTGGTGGCCAATGTGGACACATTGCTGCTTCATGACTTAAGCGGTTATATTACTGCGAATGTATTTGAAAATGAAGTAAAAAAGGATATGCGGTACCCGGAGCGGGTTGCCATGGTATTTGACCATCATTTCTCACCGCCCACCCAGCAGCGGGCCGAGGTCCTGGAGCGGAACAGGGAGTTTGCCAGAAAATACAAGATCAATCTTTTTGACTGCGGATCCGGCAATATCCATAACGTGGGGGTGAGGAACGGTTTTGTCCGTCCGGGCGCCATTGTGGTGGGTTCGGACAGCCATACCCCGGTACACGGCACCATGGGCTGCTTTGCCACCGGATTGGGCAACAATTCCAATGCGGCCACGGTGATGGCCTATGGAAAAGCCTGGTTCATGGTACCGAAAACCATAAAGATTGAGCTGACCGGACATACCAAGCCCGGGGTAACGCCCAGGGATGTGGCCCTTTGGCTCACCGGGCAGATTGGGGAAGGGGGCGCTGTGTACCGCGCGCTTCACTTTACCGGGCAGTTCATTGAGGACCTGGACGTGTGGGACCGCTGGCTCTTCCCGTTAATTACAATTGACGTTGGAGGAAAATGCGGATTCATTGATCCGGATGAGAAGACCCTTGCATTTATCAGGAAGTATACGGATGAGCCCTTTGAGGTATTTACCTCGGACCCGGACTGTGAATATGAAAAGGTGCTTTCCTTTGATATCAGCGGGCTGGAGCCTCAGGTTGCGGCGTCCCCCACCCTGGGAAATGTAAAACCGGCAGCAGGTTTTGCAGGAATGCCCATCCAATGGGCGGAGCTGGGCGGACACGGCGGCGGTCGTCTGGAGGATTTTCGGCAGGCCGCAGAAATCTTAAAAGGCCGCAGACTGGCTGCGGGCGTGAAATTCAATGCGGTTCCCAGCAGTAGGGAGGTATTTGAACAGTGCCTGAAGGAGGGGATTGTGGAAATCTTCCATCAGGCCGGGGCATCCTGGTTCCCGGCCAGCACCGGTTCCAACCAGGCCATTAATATGGGCGCCATGTCAAAAAATGAGGCCATGATATCCACCCATGCCCGTAACTTCCCCGGAAGGAACGGAAGTCCGGAGGCAATCATGTATCTGAGTTCCGCATACACAGTGGCTGCTTCGGCAGTAAAGGGCTGCGTGACGGATCCCAGGGAATTTTTGGAGGGATGAGGATGGAAGCAGAAGGCCGTATATGGAAATTCGGGGATAATATCCCCACGGACCAGATTGTCAAGTCGGACCGTGTGCTGGCCAGCCTGGAGGAGATGGCAAAGCATGTGCTGGAAAACCTGAATCCGGATTTTCCAAAGAATGTGAAACCAGGGGACATCCTGGTTGCGGGAAAGCATTTTGGCCAGTCCTCGGGCCGCGCCGTGGCGCCCAAGGCAATTAAGGCCACAGGGGTCAGCGTGGTTATCGTGGAATATGCATCCCGCCTGTTTTACCGCAATTGCTTTGAAATCGGACTTCCGCTTCTGGAATGCGAAGGAATAACCCATGGCGTGTCAGATGGGGATATCCTGCATGTGGATGTGGAGTCAGGGCTGATTCTTGATAAAACCAATGGAAAGGAGTTCCGGGCAAGGCCCGTGGACCCCTTCCTGATGGAAATGCTTCTGGCAGGAGGGCTTATTGCCTTTGGCCCCAGAATTGATGAACAGGTGGTGATAAAGTGAAGGAAATCAGGGGAAAGGTTTGGAAGTTCGGAGACAATATCCCTACGGACCAGATTGTAAGGGTCGACCGGGCCTTGGGCTCCATGGAGGAAATGGCTAAGCATGTGCTGGAAAACTATAATCCGGACTTCCCTAAAAAGGTCCAAAAGGGGGATGTGCTGGTGGCAGGCATTCATTTTGGCCAATCCTCGGGCCGGGCAGTTGCCCCAAAGGCCATCAAAGCCGCAGGGGTTGGGGCTGTGGTGGTGGAATACGCGTCCAGGCTTTTCTACAGAAATGCCTTTGAAGTAGGGCTTCCGCTGATGGAATGCCCGGGAATCACAAGGCATGTGTCGGAAGGGGACACGGTTTCTGTGGATATGGCTGCCGGGGAAGTGAGGAACGAGACAACAGGAGAGGTCATAAAGGCCCGGCCCATTGACCCATTTCTTATCGAGATGCTGGAGGCTGGAGGCTTAATCGCCTTTGGGCCAAGTATTGACCAGTGGAAAGGTTAGGAAATGGCGGCTGTTTGGCAGACCGGTCTGTTCTGGGCAGTGAGCATTTTGGGATACAGGATATGCAGGTATCTTAAGACACCTGCCCCTGCCATCCTGGGTCCAATCCTTTTCTTTGTCCTCCTGACCCTGGCCGGCATGAAGATAACAGCGCCTTCATGGCAGAAGCCGGTGCTTTCGGTGGCAACGGGCATCCTCCTGGGACTGCGTTTTAACCACAAACTCAAGGGAATCGTCCGCTATATGTTATTGGCGGGGGGATGGATTGTTTTTTTATCCCTTTTTGCCGCCTATGTGCTGATTTTGACAGGAATCCCAAAGGAAACCGCCCTTTTTTCGGCGACTCCGGGAGGAATGGCGGAAATCACCCTTCTCTCTTTGAGCTATCATTCCGATGCCTTTGTCACTGTGCTGTTACAGTCATTCCGGATGATATGCTCCATGGTGGTGTTTTCGTCCCTGGCGGCCAGATACCGGAGGAAGGAGGCGGCGGAGGAAACGGCAGGGGAGGGGAAGGCAGGGGAGGGGACGGCGGTCAAAAGAAAAGCGACGGGTTGGCTGTCCTTTTGTCAATGGGCTGCAATCATAGGAATCGCCTTATTGGCGGCAGCGGGACTGGATTACCTGAAGGTACCATCGGCAAAGCTGTTAGGGCCCATGCTGGCAGTGGGATGTCTGGTCAGGGCCAAAAGATTGTGTGCAGGCCGGACCCTGGGCTTCAGCGGCTGGTACAGATTGGAATCGGGGGCCTGGCAGGGGCTTCTGTTGCCAGGGAAAGCATCCTGGGCTTCATGCAGTATCTCATACCGGCCCTGATCCTCAATGTACTGATAATAGGCGGCAGCCTTTTGCTGGCAAAGATCTTAATAAAGTACACGGGATGGGATAAGGCCACGTGTATCCTGTCCTGCTGCCCCGCGGGTTTGTCCCCCACAATCATGGTAGCCATGGAGTATGGGGCGGACGCCAATATCGTGACGGTCTTTCAGGTGCTCAGGATGGTTACGGTGTTAATTGTCACGCCCTTTGCAGCTGTTTTAATTTTATGATGAAAAGATATAAGCCGCCGTCCATCTTAATGGGCCGGCGGCTTATATGCGGAAGGCGCAACGCCGAAGTACCGCTTAAATACCTTGGAAAAATAAAACAGGTCATTGTATCCCACACGCTCCGCAATCTCCGTAAGGGTCAGGTTTGTACCGGATAGGAGTTCCTTGGCCTTATCAAGTCTGGATTGGGTCAGGTACTGGTTGATGGAGATTCCCTTTGTTTTCTTAAAAATACTGCTCAGGTACGCGGGACTTATGAGCAGGTTCTGGGAGAGCAGTGTCAGGCTCATATCACACCGGGAATAGTGGGCGTCAATGAATTTAGCCGCTTCTTCCACCAGGGCCTCTTTTGCATTACCGGCAGCGGATATGTCCAGGGCCGCTGTCATGGACAGTAAAAGGGCTGTTATTTTCTGCTTCAGATACTTCAGGTCATAACCGGCAAATAAAAGCTCTTTATAACCAAGGGCAAAGGAGTGGTCATCGTTTAAGGGCTGACGGCCGGAACGCTCAGCGGCCTTGCTGGTGCAGAGCATGACCAGCCTGGAGAGCCTCTGCTCCAGGAAATAGAAAGGAAGGGGTTCCTGCTCCAGCAAATCAAAAAAGGCTTCAAGGGAGCGGCATAATTCCTTTTCCTGTCCCGTGATGAAGCATGCTTCAATCCGCTCCATTGCCTGGTTTATCCCGTACAGGTTCCGGATTACGGGTTCTTTGTCCGGGCTGCCTGCCTGGCTCATGACATGGTCAGCATCCCTTATGTTGCACAGGACATAGGCGGCCAGGGCGTGCTGGTATCCTGTGTTCAGCCCTTGGAGGGAAAGGGGGAAGACAGCGCTGCATCCAAAGCATAGGCCAAGGCCCAGCAGTTCCCTTACCTTTTTGATGGACTGCTCCAGATAGGGGAGGAGACTGTCCTCCTGGTCCGGGGATCCGCATATCAGCACACCGTGGCTGAAAATGTCCGAGGCATCAATGGCCCGGAACAAAGGCTGGGACAGTTCGCATAGTATATTGTTGGCAGCATACCGGAACAGCTGAAGGTCCTGAAGGTCCAGTGACTGCAGGTGCCGGCTTTTGAAATCAAAGACCAGGATACGGCAGGCAGCCCCCTCTGTCAGGCCGTAGCCCCCCATCTGCGGCCCCAGGGCAGACAGGTCAGGGGCAAACAAGGGATGGGTGGTGAATATTTTCTTAAAAAAGTTCTCCTTCCGGATGGTGGTAAGCTGGTGGTCCGTGCGGCGTTTGGTCTGCCGGATATTCCGGATGGCCTGTTCGGAATCCAGCGCTTTCCTGATCTGGCCCAGGGACTTTATCAGGTCTTCCTCGTCAATGGGTTTTAACAGGTATTGGGTAACACCGTACTCGATTGCCTTTTGGGCATAGGCAAACGTGCCGTATCCGGATAGAATCATGATTTTAATTGGCATATTCCTATCCCTCAGTTCCTTTATCAGGCTCAGGCCGTCCTTCTGCGGCATGGAAATGTCCACCACGGCCATATCAATGCCTCCTTTTTCCAGGGCAGAGAGTGCTTCTTCTGCATTGGAAGCCTCTGCTGTAATCTCAAATCCCTCTTCTTCCCATTCAATGCAGGTTTTTAACCGCTGCCGGATGTAATATTCGTCATCAATAATCAAAACCTTATACATAATCCGCCTCCTTTGAGATGTCCTCATCCGGTGTGCCAAAACACTGGATCAGGGGCAGCAGCAGCCGGACGGAAGTACCCTCGCCGGGTACGGAGTCAATGCTGATTCCGGCGTCCGGACCGTCAAGGAAGAGAAGCAGGCGGCGGTAAGTGCTTATGATGCCGAAACCGGCTGCTTTTTCATCGGTAAAGTTCCTTTCATCCAGAAGGCTGCGCAGGGAGTGGAGCGTTTCCGCGTCCATGCCCGTTCCATTGTCCTTAATGGTGAGGATGATCCGGCAGCTGTCCGCGGCAGCCGTGATGGTGATTTTTCCGGGCTTTCCTGTTGGAAGGATTCCGTGTATCAGGGCATTTTCCACAAATGGCTGGAGGGTCAGCTTAGGTATCCGGTACTGCCCGGCCTCCCGGTCCATCCTGATTTCATACGTATAAATCTCACAGTACCGCTGCTGCAGGATATCCAGGTAACAGCGGGTCAGTTCCAGCTCCTGTTCAATGGTAATGATTGGTATGCCTTTGCTCAGTACCTTCTTATAAAAGGATGACACATTCTGTATCATTTTAATGGCTTTCTTTTTTTCATCCACAGCAATCATTCCGCATATGGTTTCCAGGGTATTGTATAAGAAATGCGGGTTCATCTGAAGCTGTATATAGGAAAATTCAAATTTGCGCTTCAGGGCGCTTTCTTTTTTGATTGCATCCAGCAGACGGAGGGTGTTTTCGGACATGCTGTTAATCCGTGCGGCCAGGCGGCCGATTTCATTCCTGGTACCGGTGTCAGCTTTAATGGTATAATTCCCATCTGCTATTTCTTCCACGGTGGCGGTCAGGCTGCTTAGGGGCCGGATGATGAAACCGGTAATGGAACGAAGCAGGATGAATGCAAGTATGACCGCAAGGGCGCCGATCAGGAAGATGGTGAATACCAGTGTCCGGCTCTCCTTTAATATGACCTGGATGGGCAGTGTGCTTACAAGGGTCCAGTCCAGCTTTTCATTGGTATGCATGGTGTAAAGATATTCGGAGGAAGCATGGAACAGGCCTGTCTGTGAGGCGGCCGGATAAATCTGCTGCAGCTGCTCAAGACTCATATGGATTTTTGATTTGTCGCCCGCGGATATGATGGTCCGGGTGCTGTCCATGATATAAAAGTCATAGCTGTCCGCAATGGCCACGTCATAGATGGACTGGAAGGAGTCCTCGCTGAGGTTCAGTTCCAGGATCCCCATCAGCTCTCCCTGGAAGGTGTAGATTTTCCTCAGGAAGGAACACACCCAGTCAGAGGCGTGGAAGGACTCCGGGTAGTTTGGATAATGGAAATCAATCCATTTGGAACTGGCGTTATCCTCCTTAAAGTCTTCTATATAGGAAGGGGCTGCTTCCGGTATTGCGGATATATTGGATTTGGCGTCGCTGTACAGCAGGTTTCCCTGGTTGTCATAAAAGGCAATGGACTCAACCGAGGGCTGGATCAGGATAAAGTCATTGAGAAAGGACAGGACGCCGCTGGTATAGAGGAACTGCTGGTAAGGATCGTCCGTGGAAGCGCTGGCCTGCATCCTGGTCAGGTACAGGGATTCGGTTTCCAGCTTTGCCGCGAACAGATCCAGTTTCTCACTGATGAGGGTCAGTTCCCTTTGGGCGGAGATGATGGATTTGTCCATCAGCGCGTTGGAGCTGAGCAGTCCCACGGACAGGGAGGTGCAGCTGATAAGAAGGATGATGATGACTGCATACATGACAGTCAGTCTTGTCTTTATGGAATAAAACCTCATGGCCTGTCCCCCTCCCCGGCTTATGCGGGTTCATGATTTCTATAGAAATTATATCAGCAGCCCTGCTGGTTTTCAATGGAAAAACAAAGAGTGAATAAAAGTACAAGGTAGCGAAAAATTTTCCATGTCTGTCCCTGGAATCCTGTGGTATAGTGGATTTACTGAAACAGGACATGTCCCTATTGTATACCAGGAGGTAAATAAAATGAAGAAACTGCTTAGTGTGGCACTTGCTGTGAGCATGGCATTTTCACTGACAGCATGCAGCAGCCCGACATCAGGAGGAAATGCTTCGGGAACCGGCGGCGGAAAAGAGGCGTCCGCGGATAAAGACGGACAGAATAGCGGCAGGCAGGGAAAGGTAAGGCTGACCTATCTGTCCCGATATACTAATCCAGAAGATAACCGTGCTAAATTTTTTATGGACAGGCTGGATGAGTTCCGAACACAAAATCCAGATATTGAAATTGAGGACATATCGGTGACGGATTCAGATGCATATATGTCTAAAATGAAATCATTGATTGCAGCAGGTGCGGCACCGGATGTGTTTGCATGTTCGGCCCAGATACCCAGATACGATTTGGCTAAGAACGGTGCTATCGCCAACGTAAAGCCACTGATTCAGTCGCCGGAATGGACCGGGCCATCCGACCCCAAGTTTTTCCTTGGTTATGATTTTTCGGATATGGGGCTGGACGGCGTATATGGAGTTCCCAATAACCTGTCAACCCTTCAAATGTTTATTAATACTAAGCTCTTGGAGGAAAGGGGACTTCCAATTCCTGAGACATGGGAGGATGTGGAGGCCATTGCACAGCCTCTTATCAGCGATGGGATAACCCCGGTTGGCCTATCTGCAAAAAACAAACCAAAATGTATGATGTTCTTTACACTTCTGGGGGTAAAGATGTATGGGATGGATTTCCAGAAAAAATTTGCTGAGGGCTATGTGGATTGGAACGACCCTCAGGTAATGGATGTGTTAGACAAATTCAAATCCTATATTGATATGGGAATGTTTGGACCGGATGCCATTTCCTTTGCCTATGACAACGTTATGTCTGATTTTGAACAGGGAAAGGTGGCGATATTGTTTGAGGCCGGTTTCCAATTTGCAAAAATCCAGGATATGTCTAACAGCCAGGATGTGGCCTGCGTGAATTTCTTTGTATTTAAGGATAAGCCGGAGTACGGTAATATTTGGTTTACGGATTATTATGAAGGGCTTTGTATTGGTTCAAAGCCAGGAACCAGGGAATATGATGCGGCGGTTAAGCTGTTTACATTCATGCTGTCCCAGGACACCTTTAACCGTTATGCCGAAACCATGGGGGGAGGGGCATATCCGCTTGAGGTTGAGTTTGACAGGAGCAGGATGGGCAATATCATGGAGGATTTCATGAATGAATATAAAGAATGCGGCGAAATAACGGCATTGCTGACATCCTATAATAATGATCCCGTAATTGCTGATCTGACGGCTTCAGAAATGCAGACATTGTTTGTGGGAAGAAGCACTGAGGAGATTGCCAGAACGCTGACAGCAGAGTATGAGAAGGCATTCCGGAAATAAATGGGGGTAGGTTATGATAAATGATAGGGGGAAAAGGAATAAGGTCCGCACAGAGGCTGTCCTTCTGGCCCTGCCTGCATTGGCCGTGTACTCTTGTGTGATTATATATCCCATATTCAATATGCTGGCAACTTCATTTTTTGAGTGGAACGGGGTACCGGATTCGCCCAGGCAGTTTGTGGGTTTTGGCAATTACCATAACTTTTTTACTGATTATGCAGCAGCTTATGCAGTTAAAAATATTGTGATACTGATGGCGGCAGGCGTATTTTGTACGGTTCCGATTGCATTTTTCCTGGCAACTGTCATTAACAAATCCTTCTGGGGAAAACGCATATTCCGCGTGGTATATTTTATGCCTGTATTGATTAACCGGGTTGCCATCGGACTTATGTTTACATTCATCTTCTTTCCAAGGATTGGCCCGGTGCCCGTTATCCTGAACCAATTAAACCTGGCTGAGAATGTAAACCTTCTTGGAAATGTTAATACTGCAATGTGGACGGTTGCATTTGCCCATGTATGGTGCGGGGTAGGTCTTCAGATGATTCTTCTGTCCTCTGGCATGGCGGCCCTGCCCACAGATATCTATGAAGCGGCTGAAATTGACGGGGTATCTGCGTGGGAAAAACTCAGATACATCACACTTCCAATGATGAAAGGAACCTTAAAGATTTCAGTTATTCTTGTTCTGACAGGTTCTTTTAAGGTGTTTGACCTGCTTATGTCACTGACCGGCGGCGGACCAGGAAACGCAACACAATTGCCAAGCACCCTGCTATACACGGCCGCATTTTCACACAGTAAGTTTGGGTATGCAAATGCAATTGCTGTGATGACAGTGATATTTTGCCTGTCCATCACTGCGGTTGTGAATGGAGTATTCAGGGAAAAGGAGGAGAAAAGCCTGATATGAAGAAAATAACTGCAGGCCGTGTCATTTATTGGTCATTGGCTGTGTCCTGGTTCTTACTGGCTGTATTCCCTCTGTATTTTACCGTGATATCGTCTGTGAAAGAGGACAGTGAGATTTTTTCAAACTATTTCATTCCTACATCAGCACCACAATTTGATAATTTCATTACTGCCAATGCCATGTCCGGCATTGTACGTGCCATTGTTAATTCGCTGTCTGTTTCCGCCGGCTCCATCAGTGTCATGCTGGTGCTTGTGATACCGCTTGCTTATGTGGTGGCCAGGAGAAAAATTATGTTTACCAGGACAATCACGCTGTATTTGATGGCAGCGCTTATGGTACCCATCCAATGTGCCATTGTTCCTATTGTGCAGGGGGTAAACCTGATTCACGGACAGGACAATCTGCTGGTTCTTATCATGCTGTATGCGGGCATCAATATGCCAATGACATTTTTTATTTTGACAGGAGCGTTTTCAGAGATAAGCAAGGAACTGGACGAATCCGCGGCAATAGATGGATGCGGTCTGCTGCAGACGATTTTCAGGATCATCGTACCAATAGCAAAACCCAGTATTGCTACCTGTGCCATTATATCATTCCTTGCTGTTTATAACGAACTGGCACTGGCTAATGTGCTTATTTCAAAGAAACAGTTCAGGACTATTTCCGTGGCCCTGTTGAATTTTAAAGGTGACTTTGGAACCCTGTATTCCATAATATTCGCAGCAGTGCTGATGTGTATTGTGCCCACTGTATTATTTTACCTGTTTGCACAGGAAAAGGTGGAAAAGGGACTTAGCGCAGGGGCGCTGAAAGGCTAAATTAAAGAAAACATAAAAAAGGAGAAATTTCATATGCCAAAAACAAATGCTGTAAACCCATGGGAGAATACGAAAACCGTAAACGGCCTTACCGCCGATGAAATCATATCCATGCTTCAGAAAGCAATTAGGAGAGGATTAGAGGAGGATGCAATTGATGCAGCTTATGAACTATACCTGACCAGCAGGGAACTGGAGCATGTAATGTGGAGAAGATTAATCATGATCGCCATGGAGGATATCGGTTTTGGGGACTTACAGGCAGCCAATATAGTATTTACTTATTATCAGGCTAAGGATTTGTTTGAACGTGACAATGGGGACAGGCAGCTGCCCTTTATCCAGGCCATCCGTTATCTGTGCAGATGTCCGAAGGAGCGGTCCAGCAGCTACTATGTAAACCTCCAGATGCTCAAATACGACAGGGGGCATGTGATTGACGTGCCGGATTATGCTTTGGATAAGCACACAAAGCGCGGGAAGGAGATGGGCAGGGATACCATGTATTTCTACACGGACGGGGACAGGGTATTCCCGGAATATGAGGATGAGGAAAACCTGCATACCAGGTCCCTGAAGGAAAGGGCCATGAAAGAATACGGCAGCTTAAATGCATGAAACGGAGACAGATATGGGCGGTTGGACAAAAAACAGAAGCTTTGAACTGACAGATATGAAAGAGGGCAGCAGCCAGTACCCCGGGATTGCCATGGGAAGTGACGGGAAGTGCCATGTCTGCTGGCAGGAATTTAAGAACAGGCACGATGCCGTATACGGCGGATACCTAAAGGACGGCGCGGTCATGGAGAAGACCAGGCTGTCAGGAGAAGGGGAGGCGCTCAGGCCGGTGGTCTGTGCGGTGGGGGACACGGTCTGGTACGCATGGTCGGAGTGCTCGGGCCAGGAGTGGCAGATCCTGCTCAGGTATCATAAGCAGGGAAGCTATAGTCCCATCATGACGGCTGCCCGGGGGGAGGCATTGTTTTATCCGTTCCTTTTTGAGGCGGACGGGCGCTTGGCCCTTGTGTTCAATGACCAGGGAAAGGGATACAGTGACTGCGTCCTGTGCTGGGTGAGAGAGGATGGCATTTCACCTAAGGAAGTGGTGTCCCTGGCAGGAAAAGCCTACCGGCCCACGGGATGCCTGGGGGGTGACGGCAACCTGTACATAACATATGATTCCTTTGACGGGAACCGCTACGATGTCCTTGTAAGGGTCAGGACAGAAGATGGGTGGAGCGGGGAAACACGCGTCAATGAAGGCGGGCCGTGGGCTTCCCGTCCCGTGGTATCCCCCCAGGCCCGGGGCGCTGCCGTGTGCTGGTATGAATATGGGGACCTGGCTGGGTTTTCATATTGCACCGCTGATTTAAGGGCTGAGGAGGGAAGGGTGCTGGCAGAGGGCGTGAAGGCCCTGTCCTCCAACCGGAACTGGTACCATGACATCTCTGCGGCATCCAACCGGAAGGGCACCTGCGTGTTCGCCTATACATGGGGAAAATATAATATTAATGTAAGGTATCGTTTAAAGGGGCAGGAATGGTCGGAACCAGTGGTCATGTCTTATGATGACAGCCATTGTGCGGTCCATCCGGCCGTCATGGTGGATGAGGACGACAACATCCATCTTCTGTGGCAGTTTGCATATAAAAACGGGCACATGGACCGCAATGCATGTATTGTGTACCACACCATGAACGTGGATGAGGCAGGACCGCATTTTGACCGGGAAGTGGAGAAATCCATTGACCATTTTGTCCAGCCCATTTTGGGGGACAAGGATTTCCCGGCCAGGCCGAAGGCGCAGATGGACGCCTGGATGGAGAAGAACGGATATGGCGGAATGAAACTATTATTCGGGGATATCCATGGACAGAGCGGGATTTCAGACGGGGTCGGGGAAATCGACCAGTATTACCACTATGCCAGGGCCAGGGCAGGCCTTGATTTCACGGCCCTGACAGACCATGACTGTTATCCGGACTGGATATCCCAATCCGAATGGGAATGGATGAGGACAACCAACTGTCTGATGAACACGGACGGGGAGCTGTCATGCCTGCTGGCGTATGAGTGGACGCCCAATGAATATAAGTATGATTATGGGCACAAGAATATTTATTACCGCGGGGATGAGGGGGAAATCTTCCGTTCCGGCGACATAGAAGGAATGACACCGTTTAAGCTGTTTGAAAGCCTGAAACAGTATGACGCCATGGCGTTCCCCCACCATCCGGCGGCCTTGTGGGGGCTGGTCAGCGCTGCCACGGACTGGGATTTCCATGATCCTGAAATTCAGCGCCTGGTGGAGATATTTTCCCGCCATGCCAATTTTGAGGACTTTGAAAGCACATCCGTGTATACAAAGAACATAGGCAAGCTGGAGGGCCATAGCGTCCAGGACGCCCTGGCAAGGAAATACCGCATCGGGTTTACGGCCGGAAGTGATTCACATCAGATGGAGCATGGCATCGAAGGCGGTATCTTTGCCGTGTTCGCCAGGGAGTTTACAAGGGAAAGCATCTATGACGCCATGTATGACCGATTTACCTGCGCCACCACAGGGGCCAGGATCCTTGCCTCCCTTAAGATAGGGACCGCCCATATGGGCCAGGAAATATCCGTGCACGCGGATGAACCGGTGCTTCTGGATGTCAGCGTCCTTGGAACCGGAAAGGGACGGGTCCAACTCATAAAGAACAACCAGGTGCTGTCGGAAAGGGAAACCGGGGACGGGTGCTGTGACTTCTCGTTCAGGGATGCGCAGTGGAGGCAGGATGACTGCTATTACGTAAGGGTTGTCCAGGAAGATGGACACATGGCCTGGACCAGCCCGATCTGGGTAGATGAGGCGTTATAGGGCGGTGGTATGGAAATCATATCCTGATATCCCCCATGACGGATGATGGAAAAGGTCTCCCACGCATACGGCCTGATGAGGGCAGTGCGCCGGAGACCTTTTTATGTGCAGGTCTGTTTGGTATTCCATCCTGAAACAGCCCCTAGGGCTGAGGGGTGCCAATCACCAGTGTCCCATTCGCAATTTCCCCCAGCCGTGTCCCATCCATGATGACATAACAGTTCCTGGCCTTCTTTAAGACCCCCATGGCACAGAAGCATTTCAGCATCCTAAGGAGATGGCGGTAGCTGGTATTGAGGATATCCGCGCAGTTGGTCAGCTGGAAGGTGAATATCTGGTCAATTGAGTATTCCAGGATAAAGCGGGAAAGCCGTACCTCCAGCGGGTCGGATAAGGTCTGGGACAGTTCATTTTCCGTGTTCAGCTTGCAGGTGAGGATTTGGCATATATTCTGGAGGAACAGCAGGTCGTTAAGCAGGAGCTGGCGGTATTTTGTCAGGTTGATGCCGATACAGGTGCATGGGGTCAGGGCCCTGACGCTGCGGCAGGGCGCCATCTGCCAGAGGGAAGCGGCCTCGCCGATAATGGTGAACTGGTGGCAGTAGCTGATGCAGGTGTTTTTATCATTGGTGGAGCAGGAGGAGATGATGACCTCGCCGTTCACAAGGAAGCACAGATATCCGGCCGGGTAACCGGCCTCCACCAGGTATTCGTTCTTGTCAAACAGGAGCAGCTCCGAGATGGAGAAAATATCAGCAGACATATATGTCTCAAGATGGTTGTCCCGGATATAGGAATGCAGTTTTTTCTCATCAGGATCCCGTTTCATATCTGTCCTCCCCTTTCAGTTCCATGAATCTGCTTCTCCCATTATAGTCAACGCCGGGTCCTGCCGCAAGAGCGGGAAGGCGTTTTTTGGTAAATTGGGGTAAAATGCCGGTAAACATTGTACAAAATGTGACATAGGTCATTTTGCGTTCCTGAGACAGTCTGGTATACTTGCTGTGAACTACATTGAAACAGACAAAGAAAACAGCGGTATCATCGAAAGGAGAAACAGGGACATGAAAAAGAAGGTTGTGGTCTGTATGGCGGTATTGGGGCTGGGTCTGCTGGCATTGGCAGGATGCGGTAAGAAGGAGGCGTCGGCAGATGCAAAGGAGCTGAATGTCCAGTTCGTGCCAACCAATAATGACGGTTCCATGGAGGCAAAGGCAAAGCCATTTGCACAATATCTGTCAGAGAAACTGGGATGCAAGGTAAATGTAACGCTGGCAACGGACTACTCTACGATTGTGGAAGCCATGGCTTCGGGAAAAGTGGATATCGGAATCATGCCTCCTGCCGCGTACGTGCAGGCAAGGGACCAAAAGGCGGCCGAAGCAATCCTCACCTCCCAGCTGGGCGCGTACAACCATGAAACAGGCCTTCCTGAGGAGGGGAAGCTCAGCGGCACATTTAAGGGAGAGGTACTGGTGAAGGCAGACAGCAGCCTTCAGACACTGGAGGATTTAAAGGGCAAAAGGATTGCCACATTAAGTCCCAATTCAGCCAGCGGCTATATATATCCGGTCGCGGAGATGAAGGACCTGGGCATAGACCCGGCCAAGGACTGCACCCTGACCACGGTCAATGATATCCCCAGCGAGATGACGGCTGTGTTAAGTGGGCAGCAGGATGCGTGTTTTGTATTTGAAGGGGCAAGGAATGTGTTTGCGTCCAAGTTCTCAGACCAGGACCTGCTTAAGGATTTAAGGGTGCTTTATCTCACAAAGGGGGACATCCCCAATGACGCCATTGCGGTCCAGACCGATATGGAGCCGGAGTTAAAGGCAAAGGTAAAGGAAGTGTTCCTGAACATGAAGAATGATGAGGCGGGCCAGGAGGCCATGTCTTTGTGGAACCACAAGGGATATGAGGAAGCGGATGATTCCGTGTACGATACGGTTAAGGACTATACGGCAAAGGCAGCTGAGTAGGATTGGCTGGAAAGGGACGCGTCATGATTACATTTGAGCATGTATCCAAGACTTACGCTAATGGGGTGAAGGGACTGGACCAGGTGGACTTAACCATTGGGGACGGCGATTTTGTGGCTGTCATCGGCCTCAGCGGCGCAGGCAAGAGCACCTTTTTAAGGGCCATCAACCGCCTCCACGATATTACGGAGGGGGATATCCGTATCAACGGTGTCTCGGTGACAGGCGCCGGGAAAAAGCAGCTCAGGGTCATCCGCCGCCATATCGGTATGATTTCCCAGACATTCAACCTGGTTAAACGGAGCACGGTGCAGAAAAATGTGCTGTCAGGACGTCTGGGATATTACCCCACCTGGAAAAGCATCCTGGGGATATTCTCCAAGGAAGATTACAGGCTGGCCAGCGAGGCCCTGGAAAAGGTGGGGCTGCTGGATAAGCTCCACTCCAGAAGCGATGAGCTGTCCGGCGGACAGCAGCAGCGGGTTTCCATTGCCAGGACCCTGGTTCAGCAGGCGGATATCATCCTTGCCGACGAGCCGGTGGCATCCTTAGACCCGGTGACTACAAGGAAAATCCTGGAGGACTTAAGGCAGATTAACCGGAATATGAAAAAAACGGTAATCATTAACATTCATTCCGTGGAGCTGGCAAAGGAGTTTGCGGGGAGGATACTGGGGTTTCAGGGCGGACGGGTGATTTTTGACGGGACGCCGGAGGAGCTTACGCCAGAGGAACTGAAACGGATTTACGGTAAGGATATTGGAAAAGAAAAGGAAGGGGCTGGCGATGAAGCTTAAGGATACCATTCATTTTAACTGGTATAAGCATCTGTTCATCGTGCTTGTCATCGGTCTGTGCGTTACCGCAAGCGCGGCTGTGACAGAGGCGGATATCCTGGATGTGTTAGGGAACCTGGAGCAGATGTCAGGATTCCTGTCGCGCTTTTTGAGACCGGATTTTGCATATATCCCTAAACTCATAGGCCCCATGATCTCCACCCTTCAGATGTCGGTGACGGGGACCGCCCTTGGGGTGCTGTTTGCGGTGCCGGTGGCATTCCTGGGCACAACGGTGGTGACAGGAAACCGCCTGGTCACCTCGGCCATCCGGTTTTTCCTGGATATTGTGCGAACCATACCCAACCTGCTGCTGGCAGCGTTGATGGTTGCCATTGTGGGAATCGGGGAGTTTACCGGTGTCATGACCATTGCCGTGTTTACCTTCGGCCTGGTATCCCAGCTGGTGTATGAGGCCATTGAAGCCATTGACGAGGGACCTATTGAGGCGGCCGTGTCCGTGGGCGCCAACAAGGTGCAGGTTGCGTTCTGGTCCGTGGCGCCCCAAATCATGAGCCAGGTGGCTGGTTATACCTTCTATGCTCTGGAAGTGAATGTGCGGGCTTCCGCGGTGCTGGGATATGTGGGGGCCGGAGGAATCGGAATCATCCTCAACTCATCCCTGGCCCTGCTCCAGTATGACCGGGTATCCGTCATCATTCTATTAATCCTGGCAGTGGTGGCTGCAGTGGATGGCCTCAGCGAAGCAATCAGAAGGAGGCTGGCATGATGACAGATAAGAGGACAAGGAAACAGTGGATGATTGCCGCGGTGGTGCTGGCAGTCCTGGTTTATTCTGCTGCTGGCATTGATTATTCGGGCTTGGCGTATTTCTCGCCTTCCATGGCAGGAGATGTATTCCGTGGGCTGGCAAAACCGGCCTGGGGATATGTTTATGACGGAAGCGGGGAAGATTTAATAAGTCTCCTGCTGCTTACGCTGGGAATTGCCTTTTTGGGCACGGCCATTGCAACGGTCCTGGCCCTTCCCATCACGCTTTTAAGTTCCGCCAACCTGTGGCGCTCCTGCCCGTGGGTATCTAAGGCGGGAAAGTCTGTGTGCAATGTGCTGAGGGCATTTCCCGAACTGGTCTATGCCATTATTTTTGTGAAGATGGTGGGGCCGGGGCCTTTTGCAGGCGTGCTGGCCATAGGCGTCCATCAGATTGGAATGCTGGGCAAGCTGTACACGGAGGAAATGGAGGCCATGGAGGAAAGCCCGGTGGAGGCCATGACCGCTGTGGGCGCAGGATTCTGGCAGACCATGTTCTTTGCAAGGATACCACAGCTGATGCCCATATACAGTTCCCTTTCCCTGAACCATTTTGAGATTGCGGTGAGAAGCGCTTCCACCCTGGGACTGGTGGGGGCAGGAGGCATCGGCGCGCCGCTGGTATTTGCCATCCAGGCCAGGAACTGGGATAAGGTGAGTGTAATCCTCATGGGTGTGATTGTGGCAGTATTTGCCATTGACAGCCTGGCCGGGTTTATCCGCAAGAAGCTGAAATAAAAGGAAGGTTGTAGGAAATGTACATTTTACATCTGTCGGACATCCATTACCGGAGGGAATTAGGATGCCGCAAAAAGGCGGACCAGGGCCCATTGGACGGTACAAATAAGAAGCATGGGGGTGTTGACCGGGCAGCCGGGCCTGACGGATATCAGGCCATGCTGTCCGCCATGCAGAACCCTCTGGTTTTTCTGGATGACTGTCTGGACCGGGTGGCAGGGGACTGGGAAAGGATTGGCCTTGTGGTCATTACCGGCGATTTGACCGAAGATGGCACTGCGGAGGATTACCGATGCCTGAAACACCATATCCGGAAGCGGATAGGGGATATCCCCCTGGTGGTGACATTGGGGAACCACGATAATAAAAGGAATTTCCGGGAAGGCTGGCTGGAGGAGGACGCGGACAGCCCCTGCGGGCTTAAAGAAATAGGTTCTGCCCCATACAATACAATCCGGCGGTTGGAGGACACGGCCGTGATTTCCTTTGATACCTCGGTTCAGGGAGTACCGGACGGCCGGATGGATGACAGCCAGGCAGCGTGGCTTGAGTCGGTTCTCAAAGCAGAAGGCAAGGGGCCGTCCATCCTGGTGACCCACCATCATCTGCTGCCTGAACAGGGACAGATCCCACCCCTTCCTGAAAGCAGGAGGTTGCTGTCATTGCTTGAACACAGCGGGGTCTCATGCATCCTCTGCGGCCACACCCACCATCATCACGCCGGTCTGGCTGCAGGACGTCCCTGCCATATAGCGGACAGCCTGTCCTTTTGCGGGGACGATATGGGTGGCGGGCAGGTGCGTTTCCAGGAAAAGTATGGTTTTAATTTTTACAGGATGGAAGAGGGGATGGTCAGGATGTGCAGAAGCGAAACCTATGCAAATGGCCGGATCCTGGGCACCCTGACGTTTTAAAGTATGTCAGGGTGCGGTTTTTTATTTCGGGAGGTAAAAGAAATGGGATTTGTTTTAGACACACATACGCACACCATTGCCAGCGCCCACGCCTATTCCACGGTAGCGGAAATGGCAAAGGCTGCCGGGGACAGGGGGCTTGGACTGCTGGCAGTCACGGATCATGGGCCTGCACTTGCTGACTCCAGCCACAAGCTGCATTTTATGAACTACCATGTGCTTCCAAAGGAGATGCGGGGGGTCCGCATGCTTTACGGGGCGGAGCTAAACATACTGGACTTTGAGGGGAATGTGGATCTGGATGAGGATATCCTGAAACGGCAGGATATATGCATTGCCAGTTTCCATACGGCCTGCACCAAAGCAGGCACCATGGAGGAGAATACCCAGGCTTATTTAAAGGCAATGGAAAACCCTTATGTGAATATCATCGGGCATCCGGAAGACGGTTATGTACCGGTGGATTTTGAACGCCTGGTGAAAAAGGCAAAGGAGCAGAAGGTCCTGCTTGAAATCAACAATTCATCTATAAAGACGGCATTTTACCGCCTGAATACCAGGGAGAACATGAAGGCCATGCTAAAGCTGTGCAGACAGCATGAGGTTCATGTTTCCCTTGGCACGGACGCCCATTATGCAGGGGCGGTGGGGGTATTTGACCAGGCGGCAGAGGTCCTTCGGGAAGTGGACTTTCCTTTGGAACTGGTGGCTAATACCTCAGTGGAGGCATTTATGGCGCTTCTGGACCGGAAGAAGCGGGGATGACAGGCAGGTCCATGAAAAATACCGTGTCCAGACAGTTGTTGTCAATTCCGTTTTTGATGCGGGCAGCGTAACCTGGGGCGGCTTTGCCAAAATATCCGGCTGGATACGGGTGTATGGCCTCATGGATTGCAGAGATGACCCGGGCAGTGATTTCTTCCCTGTCCGCACGGCTGAACACTGCATGGATCCTGCCGGGATGGGGCTGTGGAGGCACCGGGTCACCGGGGGCCTGTTTTGAAAGCACGCATCCCACCACATGGAAAAGCACCGGGTCGCACAGGTTATCCAGGTACAGCTCCTTGTATTCCGGTGATACCTGGCTGAGGAGACGCCGGACCATGTCGGGATGGAAGCGGTTCAGGAACTGCATCTCGGTCCATATGCCTTTCAGGTATTCAAATATCAGGTCAACCCCGCATAAGGGCGGATTGCCGCACAGCAGGGGATAATCCAGGCTCAGGATATGCCGGCCGGGCGCAAAGACCGGGTCATAATGCAGGAAGAATCCCGGCATGCCCTTTTGGATGGTATCCCGGTAATTCATGCACCCGTAGTCCTCAAAATCCCGGATGATGGCGTCATGGAGAACCCTGGCCCTGCGCGCTTTTTCTATGACAAGTCCTGCGCCCCGGCGGTAAATCTCCCGCACTCCGGGCATACTGCCCTGGCGGATGACGGCATTTCCCTCATCCTCACATTCTTTCATGCAGTACAGCACGGCTTCCATCAGGGCGCCCGCTGTTTCGTAGGTCACGGAAGTGCTTTCTTTTGACGTGTAACGGTCAGCCAGTTCAGCTGCCAGGGGCAGAAGCTGTTCAATCTTGTAATCCAATGGCATTCCTCCTTTTGTCAGGTCATGGGAAATGGGAGCATTTCCCCGGTTACCGCCAGAACAGGTCTTTCAGCGCTTCCATATATAAGTCCGCGTCCCAGCGCGTTTCCTGGCTGAAGTCATGATAGGAGCCGCGTCCGTCCGTGCCATGAAAGCCAGTGTATCCGGACCTTACCCCGGCTGCCAGACGGTCCAGGCAGGTTTCCTCCAGATAGCCGGTATCGCCAAAACACACGTCGTCAAACTGTTCCCGCATGAAATTCAGAAGTTCCTGGTCCGTCATCCGGTCCGAAGTCTCATTTTTGAATTCATAGAAGATATCCTGAAGCTGTCTGAGGGTTTCGGCATAGTTGTCCTGATTCAGATATGGGGAATCGCAGAAGGTCCAGATAAGGGACTTAAGGATGCCCTGCCCGAATTCCACGCGCCGCCATTTCCTAAGGCTTTCGTTCCTGCACGCTGCCAGCTCCCCGGCCTCTTTGGGCGACAGGGACAGTCCGAAGGATTCTGTCTTCTCATTGAATGAAACAAGGTCTGCCACTTCCTGCTTCTTATTTTCCTGAAGCAGTATTTCATAGATGGTCCTGTTCTCCTGCATATATGCTTCCTCCTTATGTTGGAAACTCATTATACGGCTGCCGCGATGTCATTACAAGTCTTGAAAATTGGCTGTTTTTGTGGTAATATAAAGACAGAAAACATAAGGAAATCAGGCAGGTTCATCCAGTGCGCAGGCGGCTGGGTGTTTTTTTGTCCTGTATGATACAGCCGACACTATGCATTTCCCTGGTTATCAGGTATAATAAGGAAATGACAAAATCAGGCGTGCAGGAGGGGAATATCAATGGACCTATTATATAGAAGGGCCGGCATCCGGGACCTGGACATGCTGACCGAAACAAGGATCCAGGTGCTGCGGGCAGCCAACCATCTGGATGAAACAGCTGATATGTCAAAGGTCAGGCAGGAATCCTACGATTATTATGCGCGGGCCCTGAAGGACGGCACCCACGCAGCCTATCTGGTGTTTGACGGGGACAGGTTTGCAGGGGCCGGGGGAGTCAGCTTCTACCGGGTCATGCCCACTTACCATAATCCCACGGGCTGGAAGGCGTATATCATGAACATGTATACACACCCGGATTACAGGAGGCAGGGAATCGCTTATCATACGCTGGATTTATTGGTGAAGGAGGCCAGGCAGGCCGGTATCCCATTCATTACGCTGGAAGCCACCAGCATGGGCAGGCCGCTGTATGAAAAGTACGGCTTTGTGGGAATGCGGGATGAGATGGAACTGCCGGAAGAGGCCTGGGACGCGGGATGAGGGGAATCACCGGACCGGACAGCAGGTACAGGAAATGGAGGGAAGTATAAATGGAACTAAAAGTGATTGACGGAGATTTTTCAGTATGCAAGGTTGAGGATTTATCCCAGGTAAACCTGAACCAGGATTTTTATTTCATTGGGAAAACAGATGAGGAACTGTCGCTGGTATGCAGGACCGGGGACGTACCCGCGGGCACCGTGTCCAGGGAGGATGGCTTTAAGGCTTTCCGGATTCAGGGAGAACTGGATTTCTCCCTGATTGGCATACTTGCCAGGATATCGGACATACTTGCCAGGCGGGAAATCGGTATTTTTGTGGTATCAACCTACAACACGGATTATGTGCTGACCAAAGGCGCTGATTTTGGCCGGGCCCTCAAGGCCCTGGAAGAGGAGGGATATCAGGCCTGCCCCACGGCATGATGATTGGATGTAAAAAGCAGGACAAAACACTTGACCAATACATCAGGCAGGCGTAAACTAAAACCGGAATGATTGGGAGGGCGCAAGAAATAGGGATTATTTCCTGCGCCCTTTGATTTAGGAGTGATGGATGGTGAAGACACTTAGGGAATGGGAAAAGGCCCTGTCCCAGGCCGTGGACACGGATTATTCCTACGGGCTGGCCAGACGGATGGAGGGATATAAATCCAATGCCGCGCTGGGCTACAGGACCGCGGGTTCCAGGGCGGAATGGGAAACCGGGGAAATGATTTTACGGGAAATGCAGGCCCTGGGACTGTCGGACGTGCATAAGGACAGGATAGAGGTGGATGGCTGGGAATTTGAGAAGGCCGTCATGCGTTTCACGGATAAAAAGGGGCGGGAACATGAGTTTCAGCTGGGGGCGTACCAGACAGACTTCCATACCCATGGCTTTGAACGGTTTTCCATGGTTTATCTGGGCAACGGGACGGCGGAGTCCTACCGGGATGCGGATGTTAAGGGGAAGCTGGTCCTGGTTGATATAAATCAGAGGGACGGGTGGTGGATTAATTTTCCGGTGTACCAGGCCCGCCTTAAGGGGGCAGCGGCCCTGGTTGCGGTTCAGGATCAGGGGTATGGGGAGATTCATGACACGGCCCTCAATGCCCAGGACATTGCAGGGCCTGAGGATGCGGCTGCATTTTCCATCTCCAGGTCAGATGCGGATATCATCCGGGCCTCCATGAAGGATAATGAAGCCCAGGTGTTATTTGACGCACAATCCACGGTAAAACGTGGGTGTGAGGATTATAATATCGTGGGATGCATACCCGGGCAGGAGGAAGAGGGAAAAATACTCCTGACCGCCCATTATGACTCTTATTTCAGCGGGTTTCAGGATGATAATGCGGCTGTGGCCATGATGCTGGGGATTGCAGGGGCCATTCTGGACATTGGCTACAGGCCCAGGAAGACACTGATATTCTGCGCCATGGCAGCGGAGGAGTGGGGCGTGGCCGGATCCAAGTACGACTGGTCCGCCGGGGCTTATGAGCAGGTGTTTTCGGCCTGCCCCGGCTGGCAGGGACAGGTAATTGCGGATTTGAACTTTGAGCTGCCTGCCCATGCCCACGGCAGGAAGGACGGGGTGCGCTGTACCTATGAATATGTGGATTTCCTGGAGGATTTCCTCAGCAGGGTACAGGTGGATGGCCAGGCCTATCCGGACGGGGTGGAGGTGGTGTATCCCATCCAGACCTGGTCCGATGACTTTTCCATGGCCATTGCGGGAATCCCATCCATGGTCAATGACTTCAGTTCAGGGGAGTTCATGGAAACCCATTACCATTCCCAATATGACAATGAGGATTTTTATCAGGAACCGGTGTACCGGTTCCATCATGAGTTGTATGGCAGGCTGGTGCTTGCCCTAGACCAGACGGCAGTGGCGCCCCTGGACTTCAGACGCCTTTTTGAAGCGGTTAAGGAGAGCGTGGATCCTGGGGTATGCGCAGGGACAGGCGCGGACCAAAAGGAACTTTTTGCCGCCATTGACCGGGCCGCCGGACTGGGCGGGGACCTGTATGGTATCATTAAGGATAAGAACCGCTGCTACAGGGAAATGCTCAGGTCCGGCAGGGAGGAGGAGGCAGGGCGCTTTGCCGCGTCCTGCCGGGAACTGAACAGGGCCCTTCTGGGGGCGTTCAGGAAGGAACAGGATTATTTTGTCCGTCTGAACTGGCAGGATGAGGTGCTGTTCCCCCAGGAAGCGGTCCAGAACAACCTGAAGTGTGTCTCAAAGGCAATTGAATGCCTTGGGACCGGGGACGTGAGGGGGGCGCTGGAAGCAGTGTATGGGATTGATAATAACAGATACGCGTTCCTCTTTGACAGGGAGGTGTTCTGTTATTTTACGGAATACGTGCTGAACCAGCCCGCCTGCAGGCTGAAATGGGGAGCCGGCAGGATTGTCCGCCATGAGAACCTGTTTGGACTGGTAACAGGGCTTAAGGATAAACTTGGGCAGGGAACGCCGGACCTGGAGGCGGAACGGCAGATCCTTGTGCAGGCAGCTAACCGGCAGGAACTTTGCTACAGGGATGATATCAAATATATGACATCCTGTGTGGAAAAGCTGACCCGGGCGCTTTTGGCCTGCATGGACCTGGCCTGACCCGCCGGATGATACGAAGAGAGGAAAAGAGGTAGGATTTTATTATGGAAAGCCAGAAGCTTTACAGGGTGAGGAAGGAAGATTTCCCTAAACTGGAGGAACTGCTGACCCAATGCTTTTTAAGTGATCCGCTGTACTGCAAGCTGATACCGGACCGGGAGACAAGGATACGGCTGATGCCGGAGCTGTTTGAATGTGACCTGGAAGAGTTTTTTGAAACCTGTGAAATCTATTCGGACAGCCAGGACATGAACGCCCTGCTGGTGGTTTCGGATGAATCGGAACCGTATAATCCGTTTACATACTATCTGACAGAGGCATGGGCCCGTATCCGCACGGACGAGTACCTGATTAAGGAGGACCCCAGCCTTAAGACGCTGTGGAATTTTGTCCAGGGAAGGGATTACCTGAATTCCAGGTGGACAGCCCAGCTGCACCAGGAGAACCGGCTGCATATCATCTATCTGGCAGTGCGCCCCAGCATGCAGCACCACGGGCTGGCGGCCATGCTCCTTGGCGAGGTGATACGGTATGCAACAAGCCATGACCTGATGATATCCCTGGAAACCCATAACCCGGACAATGTGCCCCTTTATGAGCATTTTGGGTTCAAGGTCTTTGGAGTGGTCCAGAAGCATTTTTCATTGAAGCAGTACTGCCTTATAAGGGAGGTCCAGTAAGGCTTTCCATCCTAGGGGAATCGTAAGGAAATATTTATTGACATACCATATGAATCTGGATAAAGTAAGGGTATGAGTGAGTTTGTGAAGGAGGAATATGATGATTCGTATGAAGAAAAAAGTGGTCTTGGGACTGCTGGCAGGTGTGCTGGCCGCGTCATTGGCCGTGCCGTCCTATGCTGCCAGCCGGAAGCCCATCAAGTCCATTGCCCTTACCATTAAAGCCAATATCCAGCCGGACACGGATTTTGGCCAGGAGGAAATCGAGATTGAGAGCAATAGCAATAAGTATTCCGTGGACGGATATGACATATTGAATGACGACTTTGAATGGCGGGATGATTCGGTGCCCAGGATCCAGATTACGCTGACTGCGGAGGAGGACTATTATTTCCAGTCCCTTCCAAAGGATAAGATTACCTTAAAAGGGGGCGCCACGTTCCTGAAGGCCACGCGCCAGGACTCCAGTTCCACCCTGCTTATGGATGTGGAGCTTCCCTCCCTCCAGACCGCTATCCGCGATGTGGAGAACCTGAAGCTTTCAGACAACGGCATTGCCACCTGGGATGCCATCAGCGCGGCGGGAAGTTATGAGGTGAGGATTTACCGAGATGATAAGGCCGTGGGGGCCTCCATGGTGGTGGATACAAACACCTGCAACTGCCGTGACCGGATGACAAAGGGAGATTCTTCCTATACGGTAAAGGTACGTCCGGTCAGCCGGTTTGAGGATGGGGAAAGAGGCGAATGGGTTGAATCTGCCAGTGTTTATATAACCGGGGACAAGGCCGCGCAGTTCAGGGATAACCCCACCGGCGGAAGCGGCGCCTGGGCCCAGTCACCGGAAAACGGCAGATGGTGGTATGACAACGGCGACGGGACCTATCCCGCCAATGCCTGGAAGCTGATTGGGGGCAAGTGGTATTTTTTTGACGCCCAGGGTTATATGCAGACCGGCTGGATCCAGTGGGACGGTAAGGAGTATTACTGTTCTGAGAACGGGGACATGCAGGTCAACTGCATGACACCGGATAATTACTGGGTAGGCGAAGACGGGGCTAAGATAAGCCAGTAGCGCCGGGCAGGCGGGGACGGGCTAAGATAAGCCGGTAGCGCCGGGCAGGCGGGGACGGGGCTGAGATAAGCCCCCATCGCCCAAATGTTTAAGGGACGGACAGGTTCAGCCTGATAAAAATATTTTACGGACAGGATGCTGCAGGGATGGATTCCATCTCCTGCAGCATTTTCCATATGTTGGAAATCCTGGTCATATTTTCTGATATCAGTTGATTTATACCTGTTTTTATGTAAGAATACAGGGAGGGAAACGAAAAAAAGGCTGCCGGCAGCCAAGGGCCGGCACAGGCAGAAAGAGGGGGTCATGTACGATTACATTCTTCCGGTAAGCAACAAGGATATTGTGAATATTGCAAAGCGCGCATTCAATCTGGTGGATCCCAGGCTCATGGGCCATGGGGAACGGGTTGCCAACATCATGTTCCAGATCATGGAGGCGGAAGGAGGGTATACCCCTGTACAGATGAGGAACCTCCTCACCCTGGCCGTTCTTCATGACATTGGGGCGTACAAGACAGAAGAAATCGACCATATGGTGGAATTTGAGACAAAACATGTCTGGAACCATTCCATTTACGGTTATCTGTTCCTGAATTATTTTTCACTGTTTAAGGAACTGTCCAGGGTGGTCCTGTTCCACCATTCTTCCTGGAAGCAGCTGGAACAGATGGACGATGTGCCCGGTCATGTGAAAAAGGCCGCGCAGCTGCTGCAGCTGGCAGACCGTCTGGATTTTTACTTTGAGAATCCTAAAAACCGCATGGGCAGGGAATCGTTCCTCAGCTACCTGGAACGGGAAAGGGGCAAAAAGTTCTCCTCTGAGGTCATCAATCTGCTGCTGGATACACCCCTGGTCCCTCCTTCCTGCGATTACACAGGGATTTTCCCGCAGTTTGACAGGATAATGGAAACAGTTCCGTTTACAGAGGAGGAAAAGGAGTCCATCCTCCAGATGCTGATATACGCCATTGATTTCAGAAGCCCCCACACGGTTACCCACACCATAACCACCTCAGTCATCAGCTCCGAACTGGCCATCCTTCTGTGCGGGCAGAAGGATACGGTAAATGACGTCATGTGCGGGGCCATGCTGCACGACCTGAGGAAAATCGGCATTCCGGTGGAAATCCTGGAATACCCGGGGAAGCTGAGTCCCCAGGCCATGAACGTGATGAGGAACCATGTGAACCTGACAGAGTATATCCTGGGGAACAGTGTTTCCGGCACGGTGAAGAACATCGCGCTGCGCCACCATGAGAAGCTGGATGGCTCCGGATACCCCAGGGGACTAAAGGCAGCTGACCTGAATGTCCCCCAGAGGATTGTGGCCATTGCAGATATCGTCAGCGCCCTTACAGGCACCAGGAGTTACAAAGGGGCTTATTCCAAGAACAGGACCCTGGGCGTCCTGACCGGAATGGCGCAGCAGGGACTGTTAGACAGCGGAATTGTGGGGCTGCTGGTGGAACGCTATGATGAGATTATGGATTCGGTGCGGAAAAAGACAGGGACGCTTCTTGAAAAGTATCAGGAAATGCAGGACAGATACTGGGATATCCTGTATCAGTTAGAGGAAAAAGGGGAGAAGCCATAACTTCTGCTCATGTCAATAATTCCAAACTTGTATATTCCACTATGGGGAAAATAATCGTGAAAGGTTGAAATAAGACTTTAAATGATATATGATTGTAAGAAATCGTATTATTCTGGATAACCATAACCAGAGAGAATAGAAAATAGGGGAGATGTGCAAGATGGATTATAATGTTACGTTGATTCCGGGCGACGGAATCGGACCGGAGATTGTAAGGGAAGCAAAGAAAGTCATGGATAAGGTGGGTGAGGTCTATGGACACACCTTTGATTATACAGAAATACTCATGGGCGGCTGCTCCATTGACGCCTATGGGGTCCCGCTGACAGAGGAGGCGCTGGAGACGGCCAGAAAGAGCGACGCGGTGCTGTTGGGCGCGGTAGGAGGCGATGTGGGCAACTCCAGGTGGTATGATGTGGCGCCCAGCCTGAGGCCTGAGGCAGGTCTTCTGGCCATCCGCAAGGGACTGGGGCTCTTTGCCAACATCCGTCCCGCTTACCTCTATAAGGAACTGGCGGAGGCTTGCCCCCTTAAGAAGGAAATCATAGGCAGCGGGTTTGACATGGTCATCATGAGGGAACTGACAGGCGGCCTTTATTTCGGGGACAGGTGGACCAAAGAGGTGGACGGGGTGATGACGGCGACCGACACCCTTACATACAATGAAAAGGAAATCCGGCGCATTGCTGTCAAGGCATTTGACATTGCCATGAAGCGCAGGAAGAAGGTAACCAGCGTGGATAAGGCCAATGTGCTGGATTCCTCCCGGTTATGGCGCAAGGTGGTGGAAGAGGTTGCAAAGGATTATCCGCAGGTGGAGCTTTCCCATATGCTGGTTGACAACTGCGCCATGCAGCTGGTCATGAACCCGGGACAGTTTGACGTGATCCTTACAGAGAACATGTTCGGCGATATCCTTTCGGATGAGGCCAGCATGATTACCGGTTCCATCGGAATGCTGTCCAGCGCCAGCATGAATGAGGGCAGGTTCGGGCTTTACGAGCCAAGCCACGGATCTGCCCCGGATATAGCGGGTAAGGACATAGCCAATCCGGTGGCGACCATCCTGTCGGCAGCCATGCTTTTAAGATATTCCTTTGACCTGGATAAGGAAGCGGACGCCATTGAGGCAGCCGTACAGTCCGCGCTTACGGACGGGTACAGGACAGGGGATATCATGTCCCAGGGATGCACCCGGGTGGGAACCACGGCCATGGGGGATCTGATTGCGGAGCGGATCCGGTAGACGGTGGCAATGAATTTTCCTAGTATGGAACCAGATAAATGAAAGGGGATACAACATGAAAAGTGATGCAGTGAAGACAGGTATGCAGCAGGCGCCCCACAGGTCCCTGTTCAATGCCCTTGGTATGACGGAAGAAGAGATGAAGAAGCCCATGGTGGGCATTGTAAGTTCCTATAATGAGATTGTTCCCGGCCATATGAACCTGGATAAGATTGTGGAAGCGGTAAAGCTGGGGGTTGCCATGGCAGGCGGAACCCCGGTGGTGTTCCCGGCCATTGCGGTGTGCGACGGCATTGCCATGGGCCACATCGGGATGAAATATTCCCTGGTGACCAGGGACCTGATTGCGGATTCCACGGAATGCATGGCCCTGGCCCATCAGTTTGACGCCCTGGTCATGGTTCCCAACTGTGATAAGAATGTTCCGGGCCTTCTGATGGCAGCGGCCAGGATTAACGTCCCCACCGTGTTCGTCAGCGGCGGCCCCATGCTGGCAGGCCATGTTAAGGGCCACAAGACCAGTCTCTCCAGCATGTTTGAGGCTGTGGGCGCATATGCTGCCGGCAATATGTCGGAGGAGGACGTAAGGGAATTTGAGAATAAGGCATGTCCTACCTGCGGTTCCTGCTCCGGCATGTATACGGCCAACAGCATGAACTGCCTGACAGAGGTGCTGGGCATGGGGCTTAAGGGCAACGGAACCATACCGGCCGTGTATTCCGAGCGCATCAAGCTGGCAAAGCATGCCGGGATGCAGGTGATGGAGATGTACAGGCAGGACATCCGCCCAAGGGACATCATGACCAAGGAAGCGTTCATGAACGCCCTTACCATGGATATGGCCCTGGGCTGCTCCACCAACAGCATGCTCCACCTTCCCGCCATTGCCCATGAGGCAGGGGTTGAGCTGAATGTGGATATTGCCAATGAAATCAGTGCAAAGACACCGAACCTGTGCCATCTGGCACCGGCCGGTCCCACTTATATAGAAGACCTGAATGAAGCCGGCGGCATTTACGCGGTCATGAATGAAATCAGCAAGAAAGGCCTTCTGAACCTGGACTGCATGACCGTCACGGGCAGGACCGTTGGTGAGAACATAAAGGGCTGTGTCAACAAGAACCCGGATGTCATCCGTCCGGTGGAGGATCCGTACAGTGAGACAGGAGGCATTGCCATCTTAAGAGGCAACCTGGCGCCGGATTCCGCGGTTGTGAAACGTTCCGCCGTGGCCCCGGAGATGCTTAAGCATGAAGGGCCTGCAAGGGTGTTTGACTGCGAGGAAGATGCCATTGACGCCATCAAGGGCGGCAAGATCAAGGCAGGCGACGTGGTGGTCATCCGTTACGAGGGACCAAAGGGCGGCCCGGGCATGAGGGAAATGCTCAACCCCACTTCCGCCATTGCGGGCATGGGACTTGGCTCATCCGTGGCCCTGATAACGGACGGACGTTTCTCTGGGGCATCCAGGGGGGCATCCATCGGACATACTTCTCCTGAGGCAGCTGTGGGCGGCCCTATTGCCCTTGTGGAGGAAGGCGACATCATTTCCATTGATATTGACAACCATCAGATGAATGTCCTGGTTTCAGAGGAGGAGATGGCTGCGAGAAAGGCAAAGTGGCAGCCAAGGACACCCCAGGTGACAACCGGCTACCTGGCAAGGTACGCATCCCTTGTGACATCTGCTGACAGGGGCGCTGTGCTGCAGGTAAAGTAGGGCACGGAACAGATAACAAGAAAAGGAGTGCGGTAATTATGAGCAAATTGACGGGGGCAGAGATTGTAGTTGAGTGTTTGAAGGAACAGGGAGTGGACACTGTGTTCGGTTATCCGGGCGGTTCCATCCTGAATATATATGACGCATTGTACCAGCATCAGGATGAGATTACCCATATCCTTACATCCCATGAGCAGGGCGCTGCCCATGCAGCGGACGGTTATGCAAGGGCCACGGGCAAGGTGGGCGTGTGCCTGGCAACCTCGGGACCCGGGGCAACCAACCTGGTTACGGGTATTGCGACCGCCTACATGGACTCTGTGCCTGTGGTTGCCATTACCTGCAATGTGACCAACAGCCTTTTGGGCAAGGACAGTTTCCAGGAGATTGATATTACGGGCGTGACCATGCCCATTACCAAATATAATTTCATTGTCAAGGACGTGAACCGGCTGGCAAAGGTCATCCGCAGGGCATTCACCATTGCCCAGACAGGGCGTCCGGGTCCGGTTTTGGTGGATATCACCAAGGATGTGACGGCGGCCCCCTGCGAGTATGAGAAGGAGGAGCCGGAGGAAATCGTGCGCCAGAGCGACACCATCCGTGAGGAGGACATGGAGCGGGCCATTGAGATCATCCGCAAGTCCAAGCAGCCGTTCATCTTTGTGGGCGGCGGCGCAGTGCTGTCCAATGCGGCTGAGGAGCTGAGGGCATTTGCCCACAAGATTCAGGCCCCGGTGGCAGACAGCCTGATGGGCAAGGGCGCCTTTGACGGATGCGATGAGCTGTACACCGGAATGGTGGGCATGCATGGGACAAAGACCTCCAACTTCGGCATCACGGAGGCAGACCTTTTAATTGTGGTGGGAGCCAGGTTCAGTGACCGCGTGACCGGCAATGCTTCCAAGTTTGCCAGGAATGCAAAGATACTCCAGCTGGATATCGACCCGGCTGAGATTAATAAGAACATTAAGGTGGATGCCAGCATCATCGGCGATGTGAAGGTAATCCTGCGCAAGCTCAACGCACGCCTTGACCCCATTAACCATGATGAGTGGATTGCGCATATTGAGCGCATGAAGGATATGTATCCTCTGCGTTATGACAAGAACATGCTCACCGGACCGTTTATCATACAGACGGTCAATGAGGTGACCCAGGGCGACGCGGTCATTGTCACTGAGGTGGGACAGCACCAGATGTGGGCTGCCCAGTATTACAATTACCGCCAGCCAAGGACCCTCCTTACCTCCGGCGGCCTGGGGACCATGGGTTACGGCCTGGGGGCCGCCATTGGAGCCAAGATGGGCTGCAGGGATAAGACGGTCATCAATATTGCCGGGGACGGCTGTTTCCGCATGAACATGAATGAGATAGCCACGGCCGCCCGCTACAATATCCCTGTGGTGGAACTGATTGTGAATAACCATGTGCTGGGCATGGTGCGCCAGTGGCAGACCCTCTTTTACGGCAAACGCTACTCGCAGACCATACTCAATGATTCCGTGGATTTTGTGAAGCTTGCAGAGGCCATGGGCGCAAAGGCGTACAGGGTAACGCAGAAGGAGGAGCTGGAGCCGACCCTGAGGGAAGCCATTTCCCTGAATGCGCCGGTTGTCATTGACTGTCAGATCAGCTGCGATGACAAGGTATTCCCCATGGTATCGCCGGGAGCGCCGATTGCGGATGCTTTTGACGATACGGACTTGAAAATTAATTAAAAACAGTGTATAGTAGTCTTTAATACTTCGGGAACGTTATCAGATTACCTTGGTAAAGTGCGCGGGGTAATGGGACGGATGTACGATGGTGTATACGTTCAGACGGCTTCCTCTTATGCTGGCCGGGGCGTGCCGCGGAATGGATTTCCGGGCACAATCCCCAATGGGCTGCATAGGTGGAAGTCATCTGTGTATATATATAAAGAGGAAATGTGCAGTAGCCACAACCATTTAAGGAGGAGAACAAGATGAGCAGAGTTTACAATTTCTCAGCAGGACCGGCCGTGCTGCCGGAGGACGTCCTGAAGGAAGCCGCAGCAGAAATGCTGGATTACAAGGGGACAGGAATGTCAGTGATGGAGATGAGTCATCGATCTAAGGCTTATGACGCCATCATTAAAGATGCTGAATCAGATCTGCGGGATCTCTTACATATTCCGGACAATTACAAAGTGCTTTTCCTTCAGGGGGGCGCATCCCAGCAGTTTGCCATGGTGCCCATGAACCTGATGAAGAACAAGGCGGCGGATTACATCGTGACCGGACAGTGGGCCAAGAAGGCGTACCAGGAAGGCCAGATGTATGGCAGGGCCAATGCCATTGCTTCCAGCGCGGATAAGACCTTCAGCTATATCCCGGACTGTTCCGACCTGGATGTGTCGGATGATGCTGACTATGTATATATCTGTGAGAACAACACCATCTACGGAACCAAGTTCTGGACCCTTCCCAACACCAAGGGAAAACTTCTGGTGGCCGACCAGTCATCCTGTTTCCTGTCCGAACCCGTTGACGTGACAAAGTATGGCCTGATTTTTGCCGGGGCGCAGAAGAATGTGGGACCGGCCGGGACCGTCATCGTAATCATAAGGGAAGACCTGGTGGGTGAGGATGCGTTACCGGGAACCCCCACCATGCTCCGCTACAAAACCCATGTGGACGCAGAATCACTTTACAATACACCGCCAACCTACGGCATTTACATGTGCGGCAAGGTGTTTAAGTGGCTGAAAGCCAGGGGCGGCCTGGAGGCCATGAAGGAATTCAATGAGAAAAAGGCGAAAATCCTGTACGATTTCCTGGATCAGAGCAGGCTGTTTAAGGGAACCGTGGAGAAGAAGGACCGCTCCCTGATGAACGTTCCCTTTGTCACGGGAGACGAAGCACTGGACGCCCTGTTTGTAAAGGAATCCAAGGCAGCAGGCTTTGAGAACCTGAAGGGACACAGGACCGTGGGCGGCATGCGCGCCAGCATTTACAATGCAATGCCCATGGAAGGCGTTGAAAAGCTGGTGGCGTTCATGGCTGATTTTGAAGAGAAACATGGCAGATAGGAGCCGGCGCGGTGCAGGTGCTGGCAGTGAGTTTCGGTAAAGAGGAGAGTAATCATTATGAAAAAGATCCATTGCTTAAATCCAATAGCAAAATGTGGCACTGAGTTATTTCCTGCTGACTATGAGCTGACAGCCCATATGGCTGAGGCTGACGGCATATTGGTCCGCAGCGCATCCATGCACGACATGGAGTTCCCTGAAAACTTAAAGGCGGTCGGCCGCGCGGGCGCGGGCGTGAACAACATTCCGCTGGATGTGTGCGCAGAGGCGGGAATCGTGGTATTCAACACACCGGGCGCCAATGCCAACGGCGTAAAGGAACTGGTGATTGCAGGCATGCTGGTGGCATCCAGGGATATTGTGGGCGGCATTGAGTGGTGCCGGGCCAATGCGGAAGATGACAATATCACTAAGGATACTGAGAAGAGCAAAAAAGCATTTGCAGGCTGTGAGATAAAGGGAAAAAAGCTGGGCGTCGTGGGCCTGGGCGCTATCGGCGCAGAGGTTGCCAATGCGGCCACCCATCTGGGAATGGAAGTTTATGGATACGACCCATACATATCGGTCAACGCTGCATGGAGACTGTCCAGGAACGTAAAGCATATTACCAACGTGGACACCATTTTCCAGGACTGCGATTATATCACCATCCATGTGCCGCTGCTGGATTCCACCAAGGGCATGATTAATTCGGAAAAACTGGAGATGATGAAGGACGGTGTGGTAATCCTCAATTTCTCCAGGGATACGCTGGTTAATGACGACGATATGGCTGCCGCATTGGAGTCAGGCAAGGTCCGCTACTATGTCAGCGACTTCCCCAACCCCAAGGTTGCCAATATGAAGAATGTCATCCTGCTGCCCCATCTGGGCGCATCCACCCAGGAGTCCGAGGACAACTGCGCAGTGATGGCCGTGAAGGAGATAACGGATTACCTGGAGAACGGCAATATCAAGAATTCCGTGAATTATCCGTCCTGCGACATGGGAATCTGCCAGACGGAAAGCCGCGTGGCCGTCCTGCACATGAACATCCCCAACATGATTGGCCAGGTTACCGGAACACTGGCTTCCCAGGGCGTGAATATTTCCGACATGACCAATAAGAGCCGTGATAAATACGCCTATACGCTGCTGGACCTGGAGCACAAGGCGGAGGAATCAACCATTGAGAAGCTGAGGGCAATCAAGGGAGTCCTCCGGGTGCGCGTGGTAAAATAAAATCTGTAAGTCCGTGACAGGAAAAGCCACGGTTTCGTATAATTTTCAAACACACTCTAGGGCCTTCATGGCTGGGAAACCTGCTGTGGGGGCCTTGGTGGAAAAGGAGAGAGGAAATGGCGATTGTAAGACCGTTTGTGTGTGTCAGGCCGGAGGCAGGGAAGGCGGATAAGGTAGCTGCCCTTCCCTATGATGTGTATAACAGGAAGGAAGCATGTGAGGCTGTGAAGGGGAACCCCCTTTCTTTTTTAAACATTGACCGGGCTGAGACCCAGTTCCCGGAGGATGTGGATACATATGATGACCGGGTATATGTAAGGGCAAGGGAGACACTGGACAGGCAGATTGAGGAAGGCGTCTATGTGACGGACGCTGAGGAGAATTATTATCTGTATGAGCTGACCATGGACGGGCGCAGCCAGACCGGGGTGGTGGCCTGCTGCTCTATTGACGATTATGTAAACGGCATCATAAAGAAGCATGAGAATACACGGGAGGATAAGGAGATTGACCGTATCCGCCATGTGGATACTACCAATGCCCATACCGGTCCCATATTCCTGGCCTACAGGCAGGATGAAACCGTCAAAAGGCTGGTGACCCAGGTCAAGTCCGGCCTGCCCATCTATGATTTTGTGTCGGATGACGGAATCGGGCACAGGGTGTGGGTGATTGGGGACAGGGCAATGGTAGGGGCGGTGCAGGATGCATTTGCTCAGATACCGGCCACCTATATTGCGGACGGACATCACAGGGCGGCCTCCGCGGTAAAGGTAGGGCTTAAGAGGCGGGAGGAGGATCCGGGGTATACTGGCCATGAACCCTTTAATTACTTCCTGTCCGTGCTGTTCCCGGATGAGGAGCTGATGATACTGCCGTATAACCGGGTGGTGAAGGACCTGAACGGGATGGACTGTCAGGAGTTCCTAAAGGCAGCGGCGGAGCGGTTTCGCATAGAGGAACTGGGCGTGGAAGCATTTTCACCCAAGGAAAAGGGGACTTTTGGCATGTACCTGGAAGAAACGTGGTACTGCCTGAAAGCCAGGCCGGAATACATGAGCAATGACCCGGTGGATGGACTGGATGTGTCCATCCTGCAGGATCATCTGCTGAAGCCTGTGCTGGGCATCGGCGACCCTCGTACAGATAAGCGTGTGGATTTCATAGGCGGTATCCGGGGGCTTAAGGAGCTGGAGCGCCGCTGCCAGGAAGACATGAAGGTGGCCTTCTCCATGTATCCGACCTCTATCAGTGAACTGCTGGCGGTTGCGGATGCAGGACTTCTGATGCCGCCTAAGTCTACCTGGTTTGAGCCAAAGCTTCGGAGCGGGCTGTTCATCCATAGGCTGGGGTAGGATGAGGGTCTGACGGCATGGGGAATGCCGATGCGGAAAAGATGGGATGGATGTGACGGGTATAGAAAAGATGGAATAGAACACGGGCGGCGGACCAATGCTTTGATGCATTCATCCGCCGCCCATCTTTTATGCCGTCAAGATCATCCCTCTATGTGATACTCCTTCATCTTCCTCCAAAGAGTGGACCGGCTCATGCCCAGCATGGTAGCTGTCTGCCCCTTGTTGAAGCGGCAGGAGGACAGGGTCTCCATGATTTGGTGTCTCTCCGTGGAGGCATCTGTGGCATTTGCGGCAGCCGTGCCAGAGCCAGCCATGCCAGGGCCATCCAGGGAGGGATGGCCTTCAGGAAAGGCCAGTCTGGCACATTCAATGTCAATGCGGCCGTCGCTGCATAACACGGCCATGCGCTCGCAGATATTGAATAAATGGCGTATGTTGCCGGTCCAGTCTGACTGACACAGGAACTGGATGACTTCAGGCTCCGTGATGATGCCGGGGAAGTTCCTGTCCATGTATCTGGAAACCAGAAGGGGGATGTCTTCCCTGTGCTGGTTCAGGGGCGGTATGTTTATCCTCAGAACATCCAGCCGGTAGAATAAATCCTCACGGAACTGGTTGTTTCGGACCAGGCTTTCCAGGTTCTGATTGGTGGCGGCAATGATGCGGATATCCACATGGATGACTGAATCACCGCCCACCCTCATGATTTCACGTTCCTGAAGCACCCTCAGGAGCTTGGCCTGAAGGGGCAGGGGGATCTCGCCGATTTCATCCAGGAAGATGGTGCCTGTGTGGGCCAGCTCGAACAATCCTGCCTTTCCGTTTTTGCGGGCTCCGGTAAACGCTCCCATGACATAACCAAAGAGTTCGCTTTCAAGCAGGGTATCCGGAATGGCCGCGCAGTTTACGGCCACAAAAGGGCAGAGGCTGCGGCTGCTGGAATTGTGGATGCTTTGCGCCAGCACTTCCTTGCCGGTCCCGCTTTCCCCAATAAGGAGTATATTGGAATTGGTCTGGCTGTATTTCCTGGCGGTGCGGATCACGGATGCCATTGCAGGGGCGGTCCCCACCATGTCCTCAAAGGTGAGTTTCGCTACAAGGCCTTTGTCATATATCTGTTTGCGTATATCGCCTTCCAGGGACTGGATCTCATTGACCAGCTGGATGTTTACAATGGAACCGGATAAGAAGGCCTGGGTCCTTACAAAGGTTTTGCTGATGCTCAGCAGGGTGCGGTTATGCTGGAGTATTTTATTGGTGTACTCGTTGTTGTCGGATAATATGTTTTTCAGCTCCAGGGGAAAGGGGAAATCGATGATGCGTTTCCCGATGCAGCTGCTGTCCAGGCCGAAGACGGACTGGGCTTTTTTATTGACCGTGGTCACACGCCTGGAAGGATCGATGAAGATGATGCCGTCGTGGGAGATATCCAGTATGGTCTGAAGGCGCATGGATTTCTCCTGCTCCTTGCGGAAGATGAGCAGGGACCGTTTGGCAGAGGACAGGGCGTCCCAGAACGCTTCCTTGCTTGTTTCAATCAGCATGTTGGGGATATGTATCATCTGTGCGTACCGGCAGGTGTTCAGGCCTCCGATGATGACCTCACATCCTTCGCGGACAGCCTGGTCCACCAGGGCCTCGTTGTTCCAGTTGGGGGAGAGCAGGTATGTCTGGATGGGGGCGTCGCACAGGTCAGCTAATCCCGTAATGCCTGCCAGCATGTTTCCGGCAGCGATGATCCCAATCTGTTTCTGCCCGTAGAGCTGCGTGCATTTGCGGATGGTCCGAAGGATATCTGCTGTGGGGACCGATATGCGGACCACGGGGATGTCGCCCGGAAGGTTGGCCAGTATCTGGGCCAGAAGGCCGCGGGTCAGGATGATGTCGGCGTCGATCTGTACGTGTCCGGTATCGGAATTGTTCATGATGATTTCGTCCATGACATAGGTTTCGGAGTCCTCCTGTTCATGAAACTGGTTGTGCTGGCTTAATATCTGGGCGGCATCTGCTATGAAGTTTTCACAGGGCACCACAAGGGCTATTTTTACCATGATTTCCTGTTCCTTTCCGGAAAGCGGTTATGCTCCCATCTGTTTTTTACCATGATACCACATTTTCCGGAGGAATGAAACGAAATATTTTATATGAAAGAAAATGTTGCAACATTATGGAGGATATGGATGGCAGTGCCCAAGGGGGAGGGAGGGTAAGATATGGGATTAGTGCCAAAAGTAAAGGGGCTTTTTTGTACAGGTTATATAAATAAGATTGGTTTTTGTCCCGGTTCAGGGATTGGCATGGAAATTGCTTCATATAAAGGCAGAAGCCAGGTCAGACATCGGTGCCTGTATCTGGCCGGTAAGAATCAGGAGGATGATGAAAATGCTGAGAAGAGGAGAAGCTTTCCGCAACCGGGCAAAACGGCTGCTGGCGGAGAAAAAGAAGCTGTCGGCCGCATGGCTTCAGGCAGCCAGTCCCATTACTGCCGAAATCATGGCAAAGGCCGGGTTCGACATATTGATGGTGGATATGGAACATGGGCCAGGGGACATAATGAACCTTATAAGCCAGATGCAGGCCATTTCCCATTATGAGGCAGTGCCCTTTGTAAGGGCCCCGTGGAATGATTTTGTGACAATTAAGCGGATATTGGATGTAGGCGTAAGCGGCATACTGGTTCCTTATGTAAACAATGCTGAGGAGGCAGCAAGGGCAGTGAGCGCATGCAAGTATCCCCTGGAGGGAATCAGGGGGATTGCCCCCAGCCCAAGGGCGGGAGGATATGGCATGAACCAGAGGGATTATCTGGATTATGCCAATGAGGAACTGGATGTGCTTGTGGCCGTGGAAACCAAAACAGCGGTGGACCATATTGAGGAGATCGTGGGTACCAATGGACTGGACGGTATTTTCATCGGCCCCATGGATCTGGCTACTTCCTTTGGACATTTCTGCAATCCGGGGGACAGGGAGGTGCAGGAGGCAATCCGCAGGGTGGAAGCGGTTGTGCTCAAATCCGATAAGTTCCTTGCAACCGTGGCAGGAAGCTTTGAGCAGGCCAGGGAACTGTATGAAAAAGGATATAGCATGGTAGTCATGATGTCTGATACCACTACCCTGGGCAAGATGGCAATGGAACAGACGGACCGGTTCAGGGAAGCGTATCCGCAGCGGTAAACAGGAATTGATCATAAATCACAAGGAATAAATCACAAGGAGAAGGAGATTGAGACTATGAAGAAAAAAATCGTGGCAGTCACATTGGCAGCAGCCATGGCAATATCCATGGCAGGATGCGCGGGGAACGGACCTGCAAAGGCAACATCCGCAGAAACAGCGGCAGGAACCGGGGCAGGGGAAAAAGCAGATCCAGCCAGTGAGAACAAGGAAGCAGAAGGAACCGGCAGCCCAAAGGAGGAAGGCGGGACCGCAGCCCGGGCGGATTTCCCTAAAAAGCCCATTCAGATCATATGCCCTGTAAAGGCGGGAGGGGACACGGATTACAATACCCGCGTCATTGCACAGTATCTCTCAAAATACCTGGGTGTGAATGTTGTGGTGACCAATGTGGAGGGCGGTGCAACCATCCTTGGCATGCAGTAGGTCCTGGACAGTGAGCCGGATGGGTATACCATGGTCATTAACGGGCTGGATGCGTATATCCCTAACATGATGGGGACAACGGATATTGTGATTGACAGCTTTAAGACCGTAGGGATTCCGCTGTTTGACAATACAACGGTCCTGGTTGCCAATAAGGCTTCTGGTTATGAGGACATAAAGGACTTGGTGGAACGCACCCAGGCAGCCCCGGGCACCATTGAGTATGGCATGAAGATCGGCGCCGCCAACCAGGTATACGGCATTGCCATGAACACGGAGTGGGATGCAAAATTCAAACCCATGGACGTTGGGAACAATGCAGCCAAGATGACAGCCCTTTTAGGACAGCAGACAGATACGGCGGTCCTGGCTTATGCACTGGCAAAGGATTATTTTGCAACAGGGGAATTCCAGGCGCTCTGCCTGCTGGGAAGTGAAAAGAATGAACTGCTTTCGGACGTGCCCCTGCCATCCGAATATGGGTTAAAGGATATTGACTGCAGCAAATGGTTCTGGCTGGGCGTACACCCGGATACCCCGGATGAAATCGTGGATATCCTGTCAGATGCCCTGGAGCAGGTGACAAAGGACCAGGATTTTGTAAAGACAATGGAAGAGAATTACCTGACGGTCAAATACATTGCCAAGAAGGACGCCCAGGAGTATGCTGATAAATTCTATGAGGAAACACTGGTGCCCTATAAGGACGAGTTCCTGGCAACCAGCAGCAAATAGGTCTGGGAAGGAGGCAAAATGTCACATAACAAAAAGGAAATACTATCAGGCGTGATATTTTTTCTCATTGCAGTTGCTTTGTATGCAGGTTCTTATGCCATTGTTGTCACCACCAATGACGCCATGGGGCCCCAGTTTTTCCCCAGGACCGTGGCTGTCCTCATGGGACTTCTGGCCGTGGTACAGGTGGCTGGAGGCCTGAAAAAGGAGAAGAAGGAACATGGGGATGGGGAAAAGGGGAGCATAAGCATAAGGGCGGCAGCCACCATGGCAATCCTGTTTGCCTATGCCCTGCTGGTACAGACAGTGGGCTTCATCATCATGACGGCCTTCTATCTGATGGTGCAGATCCTGCTGCTTCTGCCTGAAAAAAGTTTGAAGTCCAGGAAGGGAATCCTGATAACAGCGGCCTTGTCAATCGTGGCGCCTATATTTATCTACCAGCTGTTTTATCGTGCGTTCAGCATTTTCCTTCCCGCCGGATTATTAGGATAAGGAGGAGATTATGCAGCTTATTGAAGGATTTATGGCAGTGCTCCATCCCGCCACCTTGTTTCTCATTATCGGAGGCGTGGTTGCCGGGATTGTCTTTGGCGCCATACCGGGGTTATCGGCATTTACGGCGCTGGCATTGTTCCTGCCCATTACATTTGGCATGGAACCGGTTAACGGCATTGCATTTTTGATAGCTATCTATGTGGGCGGCCTTTCAGGGGGACTGATCTCAGCAATCCTGCTTGGGATTCCCGGAACACCCTCATCCATTGCCACCTGCTTTGACGGCTATCCCATGGCCCAGAGAGGGGAGGCAGGCAAGGCATTGGGGACCGCCATTGTTTTTTCATTCGTGGGCGGTATATTCAGCGCCCTGGTGCTGACCTATCTGGGGCCGGCCATTGCAGGGGTGGCGCTGAAGTTTGGGCCCTATGAGTATTTTGCGGTCATATTGTTTGCGCTTACCACCGTGTCGGGGCTTTCGGCAGGGAATATCAATAAAGGACTCCTGTCCTGTCTCCTTGGCATTGGGTTTTCCTTTGTGGGCATTGACCGCCTCAGTTCCTATACCAGGTACACGGGCGGTATATCCAGCCTGGCTGCTGGATTCAACCTGGTCCCGCTGCTCATCGGCACCTTTGCCGTATCCCAGATAATAGATACCGCTGCCAAGGGCCCCACGTCCATCCAGAGGGCGCCGGCTGCCAGGGTTAAGGGATTCGGGTTAAGCTTCAGGGAATTTGTATATCAGCTGAAAAATGCCATCCCGGCAGCTTTTATCGGCCTGGCAGTGGGGATACTTCCGGGAATCGGAGGGAATGCCTCCAATCTCCTGGCTTACGCGTTCTGTAAAAAACGTTCCAAATATCCGGAGAAATTCGGGACCGGGATAATGGACGGCATCGTGGCTTCGGAAACATCCAACAATGCCACGATTGGAGGCGCCCTGATTGTCCTTCTGACCCTGGGCATTCCTGGGGATAACGCCACCTCCATGGTGCTGGCCGGATTCCAGATCCACAGCATCACCCCGGGCCCGCTGCTGTTTAAAACAAGCGCCGCCCTGGTCTATGCGCTCTTTGCGGCATTTATAATCGCAAACCTGGTGATGATGGTATCGGAACTTCTGGGGCTCCCGCTGTTTTCCAAGGTTTTAAGCATTCCGGGCTCCTATCTGCTGCCTGTGGTGATTGCATGCTGCTTTGTGGGTTCATTTTCAGCCAACAACCGTATTTTTGACATACTGGTCATGGTCATCTTCGGGCTGGTGGGGTATATCCTTAAGCGCTGGGAATACCCGCTGGCGCCCATGGTGGTGGGATTCATCCTGGCGCCCCTGCTGGAGGAAAATGTACGGCGCTCCCTGATGCGCACCGAGGGCAGTTTCCTTCCCATCCTGTCATCCCCCATTGCCCTGGTGTTCTTTATCCTGACAGCAGTCATGGTGGTGCTTTCCGTGCGCAGTGAGCTGAAGGAAAGGAAAAAGAAAAATCAGGAGACAGCCCCATAGAGGAGGAGACGGATATGGATAAGCAGTTATATTATGATGATTTACCCTGGAAGGATGGCCTGGATTCCCAGGCCATCCGGCTTTACTTAAAGGAAGAGGCAAAGAAGGACAGGCATAAAATCATTGTCCTGGATGACGACCCCACAGGGGTGCAGACCGTACATGATGTTCCTGTGTATACGGATTGGAGCCGGGACAGCATCCGCCAGGGATTCCTGGAACCGGGGAAAATGTTTTTCCTCCTGACCAATTCCAGAAGCTTCTGCCCGGACCGGACCCGGCAGGTGCACCGGGAAATCGGGCGGGAGCTGGCGTCGGCAGGGAAAGAACTGGGAATTGGGTTTGCGGTGGTAAGCAGGGGGGACTCTACCCTTAGGGGGCATTATCCCCTGGAAACCGAGGTGCTTAAGGAGACGCTGGAATCCTGTACCGGAGAGGAAATCCACGGGGAGGTGTTCTGCCCGTTTTTCAGTGAAGGCGGCAGGTATACATACGGGAATGTGCATTATGTGAAAGAAGGGGATTGGCTGGTCCCGGCCGGCATGACGGAATTTGCAAAGGATAAGACCTTTGGTTACCAAGCCTCGGATTTAAGGGAATATATTGAGGAAAAAACCAAGGGCGCATACAAAAAAGAGGATGTGACCTGCATATCCGTGGCGCAGCTGCGGGCCATGGATTTAGACGGGGTGGAGCGGCAGCTGATGTCGGCGGCCGGTTTTGGGAAAATAGTGGTGAACGCCCTGACGCCGCTGGACCTGAAGGTGTTCTGCATTGCGCTTTACCGGGCAATGGGACGGGGAAAACGGTTCCTGTTCCGGACGGCGGCCGGTTTTGTAAAGGAGTTTGGGGCAGTGGAGGACCGGGGGATTCTTACCGGTGAAGAGGTCATGGGAAGCCGCAGCCGGTCAGGCGGCCTGATCCTGGTGGGGTCCCATACGCAGAAAACCACGGCGCAGCTGGAAGCGTTAAAGGAAGTGCCGGGAATCCGTCTGATTGAGTTTGACTCAGACAAGGTGACGGATGATGCCGCCATGGAAGAAGAGATTAATTCTGTCGTCAAACAGGAGGAGGCATACATCCGCCAGGGGATGACCGTTGCCGTGTATACCAAACGCCGCCTACTGTCCGTAAAAGGCGATACGCCGGAACAGGCGCTGGAACGTTCGGTCCGGATATCGGAGGCAGTACAGCAGCTGGCAGGCCGCTTAAGGACAGCTCCCGGGTTCATTGTTGCAAAGGGAGGTATTACCTCCAGCGATGTGGGCACAAAGGCCCTTCATGTGAAACGGGCCTGGGTCCAGGGGCAGATAGGGCCCGGCGCGCCTGTGTGGCGGACCGGGCCGGAAAGCAGGTTCCCGGGCATCCCCTATATTATTTTCCCGGGGAATGTGGGCGGGGATACCCTGCTGCGGGATGTGGTGAAGACCCTGATGGGATAGCGGAAGACGCCCCCTATTCATCGTGTGAGGCTGACGGCGCCGGAGGCGCTGCCTCGGAAGGCGTGGCGGGCGCCAGGGGATCCTTTGTCTGGTAAAGACGCTTCCATTCCTTGGTGCCCTCCACTTTTACTGTCTCGCTGCGGTTCATGTTCAGGAACTTTACAAGTTCATAGCAGCTGACCCATATCTCATTGTTGCTCTCTTTCTGGGATTCGTCAAATATCAGCTCCAGCCCAAAGTGGAGATGGGGTTCGTCAATATTATTCGTATTCTCCGTCCTGCTGTATCCGGTACGTCCAAGATACCCCACCACATCCCCTGCCTGGACCACGGATCCTTCCTTAAGGCCTGACTGGTAGGGATAGTTCTTGCGCAGATGGGCGTAATAGTAGTAGCGTTTGTGGTCAAAGCTGCGGATGCCCAGCCGCCAGCCGCCATACTGGTTCCAGCCCATGGCTTCCACGTAGCCGGATTCCACTGCAATCACAGGCGTGCCCACCTGCCCCATCATATCGTGTCCCAGGTGCTGGCGCTTGAAGCCATAGCTTCTGGATACCCCGAAATCATCAAAATCACTGTAGGGAAATCCCTTTGCAATGGGAGAAAATGCCTTTAGCCCGTACTTTGTCACCCAGACAGTGGCAGGGTCCCCGGGAGCGCCTCCCGCCACTCCTGAGGGGAGATAGGCCGCAGGCGCCTCGCTGGCCGGTATTTCGGCCTGGAACTGGCCCACCATGCCGTCTAACACGGCGCCGTAGGCTTCCCTGTAATAAGCGTAGTATTTCATGTCTTTTGTCAATTCTTCCATGGTGGTCTCACCGGTCTTCAGCTTCTCAGCCACAGCCCTCATATGCTCCGGCTTATATTTGCTGAAATCCCCCCCGTACCTGGCGCCGAGATAAGCCAAAAGGTCCACCCAGTTCAGGTGCCTTTCCGCCTGGCAGGTATCCACATCATACCGGAAGGCCTGGTTCATGGCCTCCGCGGTCACATGGAACTCCACCCATTTAATGTACTCTTTTTTCTTTTCCTTCCCATTGTCCTGGCCGGGGGTGCCTGCGTCCTCCAGGGGATTGATATAACCTGCAAGCCTGGCAGCCTGGCTCATCACGGCCTGGCCTGAGTCTGTCCTGTACAGGAAGATGCTGAGACACAGCGCGCTGAGGGCTGTCATCTCCAGATAGATGACAGTCTTGGTACTGATATGTAAATGCTTCTTAAGCATGTCGATGAATTTCATGATATACCGCCTCCTGACAAGGGGCCCCATATAAAGGGCTTCTATGTTAATCTTATGATGGTCCGGGCTGGAATATGACCGTTGCCCCATATCCCGGCACGGCCGGCCCGACATGATATCCCGACCCGGCCGCTCCGACATGATATCCCGACGGCCGGCCCGACATGATTTCCGGACACACCCTGGCGCATGCAGGGGGCATATATGGATTGCCAATCAGGCATAAGGGCCGGTACAATGTTGTGGATTGGGTAAAAATCAGGGCCGGCACATGAAAAAAATATACAAAATGCATAATTGCTATTGAATAAAACCGCAAACTGTGCTAGAATCATGATTGAAAATGTGTAAGCGGTTACCTATTTACAGGAGCAAGTTGCCAAATTCGCCAAATTGATTGAAAATAGTCCCATAACTACCATTTTATTCAGGATAATCGCAGGAGGGGGACGATTTTCAACAGAAATGTGTAAGCGGTAACATATGTAAACGCTATCACAAAACAGGCCATAGTGATAGCTGTAAATATAAAATCCAGCAGAAGGGGGAGGGACTGATATGACAATATCCGATATTGCAAAGCTGTCAGGGGTTTCGGTTGCAACGGTATCACGTGTGATTAATAACAAAGGTTATGTGAAGGATGAAACCCGCAAAAAGATTGAAGCGGTAATAGAAGAGAATGGATACAGGCCAAACGCAGTGGCCAGAAGCCTGACGCGCAATGACACTTCCATGATTGCCGTGATTATGTCAAACAGGCTCAATCCGTTTTTTGCCAATGTGCTGGATGCCATAGAAGAACAGGCAGCCATGCAGGGATACAGCATCCTGTTTTTCAATACCTCCGAGGACAAGGAACGGGAGCGGAATGCGGTAGCCCAGGCCATGGAACACCGGGTGTCGGGAATCCTGCTGCTTCCGGTCATTGAACCGGATATCCGGACCGAGGAACTTCTGTGGAACGCGGAAGAGTCCGGGATCCCGGTGGTCCTGATTGACAGGGACTTCCAGGAGGGCGATTTTGATATTGTACTGATTGACAATAAAAAAGTAGTGTATGACGGCGTGGAACTGCTGATTGAATCAGGACACCGGGATATAGGAATCATCACCTGCCCGGAAGTGGTGAAAAAGGGCAGGACAAGGCTGGAGGGATACATACAGTGCCTGAAGGATCATGGACTGGAGATAAGGGACGAATATATCTACCCGGGTGATTTTGATGAGAAAAGCGGATACCAGGCATGCGAGGCCTTCCAAAGGCTTGACAATCCTCCCACGGCCGTGCTGGCAACCTGCAGTTCGTGTACCCTGGGCTGCATCCGCTTTATGAATGAGCATAACTTACTGCCCGGTAAGGATCTGGGGCTGGTGGGATTTGATGACATCTCCCTTCTCAATTCCATTGGATATGAGCTTACCGTGATGGACAGGCCCATGCAGGAGATGGGGGAGATTGCCTTCGGTCTTCTGACTGACCGCATGAAGGGACCGGCTGCTAAAAAGCGCCGCAGGGAAGTGATGCTGCGGACCAGGCTGATCATCCGCGGCAGTGAGAAGCGGCAGGGCGTCCAGGAGGCTGTACTTTAATTAGGAGGATTATTCATGACACAGGGAATCGAAGAAACCATCAAAGGCATATTATCAGATCCAAGGCTTACATATCCCCAGAGGCTGACGGCCCTGGCGCAGGCGGCCGAGAACACGCCGGACCCGGTGCCTCTTAGCAGGGAGGCACGGTGGTTTGCGGATAAGGGAATTATATTTGACATGGGGGAGGGCAATGCGCCTTACCGCCCAAGGTACGTGCTTCCTGACTATGATAAATTCATGAAGCAGGGCAGCAGGTTCCTGATGTTGGAACCGCCTGAGGACATATGGGACGCGGTTTCCAACCTTTTAATCCTTTACAGGCATGTGCCTTCCGTTATCGGGGGACCTGTGTACATCGGCCACATTGACAGGCTGCTGGAGCCTTTTGTAAGGGATGAGGAGGAGGCCAGACACGCCATCCGTATTTTCCTGACCCATGTGGACCGCACCATCAGCGATTCCTTCTGCCATGCGGATATCGGACCTTATGACACAAAGGCAGGAAGGCTTATATTGGAGCTGTCCGCGCAGATGCAGCGTCCGGTGCCCAACATGTCCCTGATTTATAATGGGCACACCACGGATGATTTTGCCTGCATGGCCATTGAGACAGGCCTTATTACTGCAAAGCCCAGCTTTGTCAACGATGCTATGTATACGGCTGACTGGGGGCCGGATTATGCGATTGTGAGCTGTTATAACGCCCTTCCCATCGGCGGGGGCGGCCTGACCCTTGGAAGGCTTAATATGAGGGCCCTTGGGGAGGCGGCAGTGGACAGGGAGCATTTCCTTAATGAACTGCTGCCGGCAGCAGTGGCTGCCCAGTGTGAGCAGATGGACAAACGGGATACATACATATTTGAGGAGGCGCGTTTCCTTGAGAATACCTTCCTCAGTCAGGAAGGCCTAATCCATAAAGACAGGTTCGTGGGCATGTTCGGGCTGGTGGGGCTGGCTGAGTGCGTGAACACGGTGCAAAAGCTTGATAAGCCTGAAGAACGCTACGGTCATGGCAGGGAGGCAGAGGACTTCGCGCTCATGGTCCTGGACCGGATCCATGACCAGGTGTCTGCCTATAAGCCCAGATACGGCAGTTTCGCAATGCACGGGCAGGTGGGGATTTCCACGGATACCGGGGTGACCCCCAACACCAGGATACCGGTGGGGGAGGAACCGGCCCTGCCGGAGCAGCTTCTGTTTACCGCCAGGACCCAGAAGCATTTTGCAGCGGGAATCGGGGAACTGTTTCCCTTTGAGGAAACCGCAAAGAAGAATCCCGGGGCGGTGCTGGATATCATAAAGGGAGCGTTCAAAGAAGGGATGCGGTATTTTTCATTTTACTCCAGCAATTCCGATGTGGTGCGCGTGACCGGTTATCTGGTGAAACGCTCGGACATGGAACGGTATGAGGCAGGAGAGGCCTGCCTGGGCAATTCCACTGTGCTGGGCAGCGGGGCCAGCAAAGGACTTCACATATTTGAGCGCAGTGTGAGGAAGGCATGAGCGGTCCGGCTGCGGATGCCATAAGAGGAAATAAAGAATCGAAGGAACCGGGGGTTTAACATGGGAAAAAAGATATTATACAGCTGTGACACAGGAATCGACGACGCGTTGGCCATTGCCTACCTTCTGGCGCAAAAGGAATGCGAGGTGGTGGGGATAACCGTATCCTACGGCATGGGGCATATCGGCAATGTGTACCGGAATACCATGGCAGTGCTTAAGCTGTTTGGCAGGGAGGATATCCCTGTGGTCATGGGAAGTGAGACGCCCTTAAGCGGCATTCCCAATGATTACAGCGGCGGAAGCCGTTTTCACGGATGTGAGGGGCTTGGGGGCGTGCTGGGACCAAGCAGTCCTGAGGATCATTCCGGGGCAAAGCCCGGGGAAGCCACGGATTTCATCCTTGGCATGATTGAGCGGTACGGTCAGGAACTGTACTGGGTTACAAGCGGTCCTCTTACCGACATTGCCAGGGTGCTGAGGAAAGACAGCGCCACGGCGGTGAAAGCAGGGGCGGTCTATGTGATGGGAGGGGCCATTGCTTCCCCCGGGAATACAGGGACGTATACGGAAGCCCTCAGTGAGGCCAATGTGAGGCTGGACATCCCGGCCACGGCCGAGGTGCTGGATTCAAAGCTGCCGGTTGTGCTGGTGGGGCTGGATGTGACACGCAAGACATTGTTCAGCTTTGAGGACCATGAGCGCTGGCATGACATCGGAACTAAGAGCGCATTGTTCCTGTACGAGGCGCTGAAGCATTATCTGGGCGCTTACCAGAAGTTCCATCCGTATCTGGGCGGCTGCGGGCTTCATGACCCGCTGGCTGCGGTGGCTGCGGTCCATCCGGAGATCCTGACCACCATACCCATGCATATGATGTGCTTTACAGAGGGTCCCCAGGCAGGCAAGACAACGGAGAACGTGCTGCGCTGCAATGATAGGAATTATGAGATGGAGGCTGCGCTCTTTGTGGACGTAGAGGCATTTTCCAAGGAATTCTTCGGGAAAGTGGAAGCGCTGCTGAGGGAACATTAGGGTGGGAATGAATTTTCAAACAGACCTAGGGAGTATGGATTGTATCGAAAGAGGGAGAAGCGTGTATGGATCGTATCTATGTGGCTGGATTTGATGTGTTTTATCCGGACTGGAAAGAAAAACGGTATTTTGTGTACCAGGAGCTGTGCAGTAAATACGGATTCGAGATGCAGGCCCAGAAGGCTGCCGCGGATGAGGGAAAGACACTGGGGGAGCGGATATTCCTTAAGAATATCCATTACCTGGACAACTGTGAGTATGTGGTGGCCAACCTCAATACCTTCCGGGGAATGGAGCCGGACAGCGGGACCTGCTTTGAAATCGGATATGCCTATGCCCTTGGGAAAAAGATATATGGCTATCTGGATGACGGGCGGACCATGCTTGAAAAGGTGGGGGCCAGGGCTGACGCAAAGGGATTTACGGTGGAGGATTTTGACCTGCCGGTAAACCTGATGCTTGGCTGCAGCATGACCGTGGTCACCGGTGATCTGGAGCACTGCCTGAGGGTAATCCGGGACCGGGAGGGACACCTCACGGAAGTCCGGGACCCGGAGGTGCATCAGGGAAATCCGCGGGAGCGGGAAGAGGCGGAAAGGAGAAACTGATGGAACATTTGCTGGAAGTAAAGGACGTAACAAAGATTTATGAAGGCGGCGTGCTTGCCAACCACAATGTGAATTTCACGGTGGACGAGGGTGAGATCCATGCGCTGGTGGGGGAGAACGGGGCCGGTAAAAGCACGCTGATGAAAATGCTCTACGGCCTGGAGAGCATTACCTCCGGCCACATTTACATGAAGGGCCGGGAGCTGAAGTTGCAGTCCAGTAAAGAGGCGATTGAACACGGCATCGGCATGGTGCATCAGCACTTCATGCTGGTGGATTCCCTGACAGGGGCGGAGAACATGATGCTGGGACTGGATAAGACAGGTTTTGTATCCAACAAAAAACGGGACATCCAGATTACGGATGAGGTGGCAAAAAAGTATAACTTTGAGATTGACGCGTCCAGAAGGGTCAGGGATATGAGCGTGGGGATGAAGCAGAAGCTGGAAATCCTGAAAATCCTTTACCGCAGCGCCAAGTTGATCATCCTGGACGAACCCACCGCCGTGCTGACGCCCCAGGAGACAGAGGAGCTGTTTGAACGTCTGCTGGAACTGAAAAGCAGGGGCATGACCATTGTTTTCATATCCCATAAGCTCAACGAGGTGAAGCGCATCAGCGACAGGATCACGGTCCTTAAGGGCGGGGTTACCAAGGGTACATATCTGACCAGGGATGTGTCGGAGGAAGACATATCCAACCTGATGGTTGGCCGGGAGATATCCTTTGAATATGACAAGGAAGATGTGAAGCCGGGGGATCCGGTGTTAAAGGTGGAGAACCTGGTATATGTGGACAAGTTTAAGATCCCAAAGCTTTCAGGCGTGAGCCTTGAGGTGCACAAAGGGGAAATCGTGGGGATTGCCGGCGTGGAGGGCAATGGGCAGAGCGAACTGATTTCCATCATAACAGGCAATATGCGGGCCCTGGAGGGGAAGATATCCCTGAACGGCAGGGATATCACCCACGAATCCGTTACCAACATCCGTAAGAACGGCATGTCCCATGTGCCGGAGGACCGTATGATTGAAGGATGCGCCCCTGAGATGAGCCTTCAGGAAAACCTGATTGTCTCCAACATCGATACCTTTGCCAACAAGTTCGGCATGGTCCAGGCGGGCAGGGTAAAGGAACACTGCCAGGAACAGATTAAGGAGTTCATGGTCAAGACAAAGGATGAAAACCAGTCCATCGGAAGCCTGTCAGGCGGAAATATCCAGAAAGCCATCGTGGCAAGGGAATTTAAGGCGCCCAGCGACCTGCTGGTGCTGAACCAGCCAACCCGGGGCGTGGATGTGGGGGCCATCTCCTTCATCCATTCAAAGATCCTGGAAATGCGCAGCCACAACAAGGCCATCCTTTTATCATCGGCGGATTTAAATGAGCTGATTTCACTGAGTGACCGGATTCTTGTCATGCATAAGGGAAAGGTGGTGGGCGCCCTTAGCAACACGCCAAAGGTTACCGAGCAGGAGCTTGGGCTCTACATGCTTGGCCTCAAAAAGCAGGAGGGGTTGGGATAAATCATGGAGAATATAAAACCAAATAAAAAACGATTTGACATAATGGATTATTTCAGTGTCATGAGAATCGGCGCAGCCCTGCTGCTGTCCATCCTCATTGTATTTACCATCATCTTCTTTGTGAGCCAGACGCCTGGGCTTGCCATCCAGAAGCTGATGTTAGGGCCTCTGGAGACCAAGAGGAGTTTCTTTAACGTGGTGGTGCGGGCAATCCCCCTGGTGTTTACCGGACTGGGCCTGACCCTTTGCTTAAAGAGCGGTATATTCAATATCAGCTCTGACGCATCCTTTTACATGGGAGCTGTTGTTGCCAGCGCGATTGCCATTGCCTGCCCCCTTCCCAACGGCCTGCACCAGCTGGCCCTGATATCGGCGGCAGCCGTGGTGGGCGGCGTGATTTCCATGCTTCCCGTAATCGTGAATAAGTATACCAAGGTAAACCCGGTGGTGCTGGCCATCATGGCCAATTCCATCTTCTACTATTTCGGGCTTTCCATCATCAGTTCCTTTTTCCTTGAGAAAAGCGGAAGCTGGGGAAGCTACAAGTTCCCGGACCACGCAAAACTGGGAACCATGATTAAGGGCACCACCCTCCACTATGGTTTTGTCATTGTCATTGTGGTGACGCTGTTTGTCATCTTCCTGATGAACAAGACCTCCTTTGGATATAAGGTGCGTGTGACGGGAAGCAATCCTGCGTTTGCCAAGGCTTCCGGCATCAAGACAGGGTTTGTCATCCTGATGGCGCAGTTTATTGGCGGGGCCATTGCCGGTATGGGCGGGGCCATTGAGATCGTAGGCGTTTACAAACGGTTCCAGTGGCAGTCCCAGACAGCCTATGTGTGGGACGGACTCCTGATTTACATGCTTGCCAACGGCAACCCCACCTTCATACCCCTGACCGCATTCTTCATTGCGTATCTGAGGGTGGGTGCGGAAATCATGTCCAGGTCCACGGACCTTGACCCTGAGATCGTAACCTTCTTACAGGGAATCATCATCCTTCTGGTTGCATCCCAGCGGTTCCTGTACTTTATAAAGAAGCGGCATGACCAGAAAATGTCCCTTAGACAGGCAGAAGCAGAAGAAGGAGGTGCGGCAGCATGATGGAGTTCTTTTTATCACCAACATTCTGGAAAACAGTGCTGGCAAGTACAACACCGGTTATGCTTGCAACTCTTGCGGCTAATATGATGACAAAGTCGGGAATATTCAACCTGGCAATCGAGGGGACCATGCTGATCTGCGCGCTTACCGGCGTGATTGCCAGCGCGTTTACGCAGAACCTTTGGATCGGCTGCCTGACAGCCGTGGTCATGGGCGTGGTCATTTCCTTCATATTCGGGTATTTTGCCCTGGTCATGAAAGGCGCCATGAACGCCTGCGGTGTTGCGGTGAACCTGATAGCAACCGGCGGGACCGTGTTCGTGCTGGTCATGCTGACCGGCAGCAAGGCGAATTCCAGCGCCTTAAAGAGCCTTACCTTCCCGGTTGTGAATATCCCGGTGCTTAAGGACATCCCGGTTCTGGGAACCATATTTTCCGGGCAGAACCTGGTTACCTACATCGCATGGGCCATTGTGGCAGTGACGGCGTGGATGCTCTATAAGACAAAGATGGGCATCAATATCAGGGCCGTGGGCGAGAACCCGGCAGCTGCCAAGGCAGCGGGGCTGAGCGTGTTAAAGCACCAGTTTGCAGCCCTTGCCATCTGCGGCGTGTCCTGCGCCTTTGGGGGCATGTACCTTTCCATGGGCGCCCTGAAATCATTTACAACCGGAATGGTGGCGGGAAGGGGATACATGTCCCTTGCAATGGATGCAATGAGCCAGGGCAATCCCATCGTGGGCTGCTTAAGTTCCCTGCTTTATGGATTTTCCGATACCATCACCGTTTATTTACAGCTCTACAGTAAGATAGATTTGAAACTGATTGAAGCGTTCCCATACCTGTTCATCATCGTTGTGCTGGTAATCATCCAGTCCATCAGGAAGATGGTGGCGCGCAGAAAAGAAAAGCTTGCAAGCCTTGAGCAGTTACGCTCGCAACAGGCCGCATGATAAATAACAAGGAGGACAATGAAAATGGCACAGGAATATTATGATCCGTGGTCAAACACAAGAACAAAAAATGGTCTGGAGGCAGACCTGGTCATCTCGGCAATGCAGAAGTGCATCCGAAGGGCGGAGGAGGACACGGCCCTGCGCATGGCATATGAGCTCTATATCACATCCACATTCCATGAGGAGAAGATGTGGAACCGACTGCTGGTGATTTCCGTGGAGGATGTGGGCTTTGGCGACACCCAGGCGCCGGTATTTGTAAAGACCATGTATGACCTGCACAAAGAGTATCCATACATGGACGGCGACAGGCCGATCTTCTTCATGCACGCAATCCGCTACATGTGCAGGTGCCAGAAGGAGCGCTCCACCGACCATATCAAGAATATCATCATGAGGGAATTTGCGGACGGATACGTTCCTGAGATTCCGGAGTATGCAATCGACATGCATACCATTAAGGGAAGGGCAATGGGAAGGGATGTCTTCTATTTCCTGGATGAGGCCAGCAAGGTACAGCCCCTCTGGGATGAGTATGATGATTCCTACCGTTTAAAGCTTTATGAGATGTGCAAGAAAGAAGCAGAACAGAAAAAGGAGGACAAGTAATTATGAAGAACTGGAAGAGGATTGCAGCACTGGCAATGTCAGCCGTAATGGTGGGCGGAATGCTCACGGGCTGCGGCGGAGGCGGCGGCTCCACAGAGGCGGCCAAGGACAATGCGCCAAAGGCAGAGGCTGGCGCAGAAGCCGGCAAGGACGAAGGGGAAGCGTCAGCTGACAGCGGGGAGAAGAAACAGGTTTATGTATTCATCCGCGACAGGGGCGACCTGTCTTACTGGGACAGCATGGCGGCCGGCGGCGACCGTTCAGTGACGGATTACGCGGACAGGGCGGATGTGCATGTGGTGGAGACCACAGCCGACCTTCAGGCAAACCTGCAGGCCATGTACGAGGCTGCCGACAAGGGCGCTGACCTGATTATCACTGCTTCTGACTTCAAGGACAACCTGGTTGAGGTTGCCAATGAGTATCCTGACATTGCATTTACCATTATCAGCGAGGATGTCATTGACCAGTGTGAGAACAACAACGCGTACGGCGTTGACTTTGCCACAAGCCAGGCAGCTTTCCTGGGCGGCATTGCCGCGGCTGATATTGCTGCCAACGGCGCTGAGGGCATGGACCCAACCAATGTGATCGGATTCATCGGCGGTATGGACGAGTCCCTGGTCATCCAGGAATTCCTGTGGGGTTATATCCAGGGCGCGAAGTATTATAATCCTGACGTTAAGATTGTCTACAATTACGTAGGCGCATGGAACGATCCTGATACGGCCAAGACACAGGCCATGACCCAGTACAATGACGCTGGCGCGGATGTAATCTTTGCATGTGCAGGCGGTTCCGGCAACGGTGTCCATAATGCGGCGGAAGAAGCGCAGAAATTCGTGATTGGCGTGGACAGCGACCAGTCCCTGCAGTACGTGGATGACAAGGCCATCCAGGAGAAGTTTGCCACATCCGTCATCAAGGAAGTGGGCAATGCCGTATACAATGTAATCGGCCAGTACCTGGACAACGGCACACTGCCATTTGGCGAGTATGAAATCCTGGGCCTGTCCGACGGCGCCGTAGGCATCGTGGAAGGCGACCAGTTAAACGGACTTCTGTCAGATGAGGGCAAGGCAAAATTAGAGGAAGCAAAGGCCGGGATCATAGATGGCTCCATCGAGGTTAAGAGCGCCATCGGCAAGGGACAGGATGAGGTAAAGGCATTTATAAATGAGAACTGCCAGTAAGAGAATGGAAGACATCTGGTTGGAATGCTGGATAGTTGGAAAATAGGAAGATAGTAGGATAAGATGAGGTAAAACGCACGCTGGCCCCAAAGCACAGAAGAGTCTGTGCCTTGGGGCCGGCATGGTTTGCCTCTTTTTTTATTTGTAATCTAAATAAATAAGGAAGATACCACTTCCGTCAGTGCATCAGCCAGCTCCTGGTGCCCACCTTTTGTCAGATGCATAAAGTCATAGTGGTTTTGTTCTGTTACCACGGTATTGGCATCCAGATAATGGCATCCCATCAGGGATGCAATCCCTTCAAATTCTTGGGCCAGGCCTTCTGATTTCTCGGCGCAGCCCATACCCATGGTTTTTCCGACCTTGGTGGCCTCATAGCGCTTGTCAATGGACTTGGGTGTGACCACCAGGATGTTGGGCCTGCCTGTTCTCCAGGCATCAAAAGTGGAAGCTGCTTTGGCAATCAGGCGCTTTAGGCCCAGGGCAATGCACGCAGCGGAGGCGCCGAAACGCTCTTTGGTATCGTTGGTCCCCAGCATGATGACCAGCAGGTCCACCGGCTCATGGCTCATGAGACAGGGATAGATATAGTCCAGGCCGGACAGTCCCTCGTGGATGGGGTCCGAAAAACAGGTGGTCCGCCCGGACAGCCCTTCTTCAATAATCAGATAACCATCCCCCAGCTGTTTCTGCAACAGGCAGGTCCAGCGCTCCTGCTCATCATAGCGGCCGTCATCCGAAGCGCGGTAGCCGTGGGTGTTGGAATCGCCGAAGCATACAATATGTCTTTTTTCCATCAGCGTGCCTCCTGAATCTACAGGTCCGTTGTATCTTCCACAGCCTGCCTGATATCATGGTACAGGGCCACCAGCTTTGGATCATCAAGGGACACGGGCAGGAATGGAAGCCTTGGATTACCCATGGGGCAGCCGTCCAGGGAAATGATTCCTTTTACAGCACCGTGCATGGATGCAAATGAGCAGAGACGGTAAATCAGAGGCGTCACCAGGTTCTGTACCATATGTGCCTTCTCCCATTCACCCCGGTTAACCAGGTCATCCATCTTTAAATATAATTCAGGCATGGCGCCGTAGGTGCCGCCGATTCCTGCATCAGCGCCCATGAGACGGCCTGCGATAAACTGCTCGTCAGGTCCGTTGAATACAAGGAAATCCTCTCCGCCAGCCAGCTTAAAGCGCAGGATGTCCTGGGCCGGGTCGGAAGAGCATTTGATACCGGCTACTTTTTCATTCTCCAGCATACGCCGGAACAGGTCCATGGAAAGGTTAAAGCCTGTAAGTTGGGGGATGTTATAGATGAAAAATGGGAGATCGGCTGCCTCCGTAATCTTGGTCCAATGCTGGAACACGCTTTCCTCGCCCATGCGGTAGTATACACATGGAACGGCAGAGGTGGCATCGGCCCCGGCTTTTTCAGCATGTCTTGCCAGTTCTTCGGAATGTCTGGTATCCGGGCAGCCCACGTGAACAATGATGTTCATTCTTCCGGCCGCTTCCTCCACCACGGTTTCCGTCACTGCCATTCGCTCCTGCGTATCCAGCAGAAAGCCTTCACCGGTACTTCCACACACATACATCTGCCGTATTCCCTTGTTGTAAAAATAATTGACCACTGCCCTGACAGCTTTTAAATCAACACTGCCGTCCGGTTGAAAGGGAGTATTGAGAGCAACGGTGACCTGTTTGAATTTGTTGACATCATACTTTGACATAATATTTCCCCGCCTTTTATAGAAGATTCATTGGTGCCCTTGTATATTGAGGGTATCATGGTTGAATCATACCATTGAGGACCCAGAAAATCAATAAAAAGCAGAAAAATTTTTGTTTATAATCTGCGTTGAAAAAAATTTTTATACATGTTATAGTTGAATTGATATATAAATTTTGCATAAAAAAAAGCAGGAGGAGAACAAATATGTGTAAAAGTGTGCTGGAACAAATCAAAGGAGGCCTGATTGTTTCCTGCCAGGCATTAAAAGAGGAACCGCTTTACAGTTCCTATATCATGTCACGGATGGCATACGCGGCCATGCTGGGCGGGGCGGTTGGAATCCGGGCCAATACGGTTGTGGATATTGAGGAAATAAAAAAGACAGTGGATCTCCCTATTATCGGAATCATCAAGGAGGTATATGGAGGCTGTGACGTATACATCACACCAACGATGAAGGAGATTGATGCCCTTGCCGCCTGCGGGGTGGAGATTATTGCCACAGACGCAACCTGCAGGCAGCGCCCGGATGGCCGGACGTTGGAAGAATTTTTCAGTGAGGCGCGGGAGAAATATCCCAACCAGCTGTTTATGGCTGACTGTTCAAATTATGAGGAGGGGATCCGTGCGGCAGAAATCGGCTTTGATTTGATTGGCACCACCATGAATGGATATACCAGTTATACGCTGGGAGCCCAACTGCCTAATATCAATCTGATGAAACATCTGGTGGAAGACTGCAAAAAACCGGTAATAGCAGAGGGTGGAATCTGGCGGCCGGAGCAGTTAAAAGCAGCCCTGGACGCAGGGGTGCTGGCGGCGGTTATCGGCGGAGCCATTACCAGGCCCATGGAAATCACAAAGAGATTTGTGTCTGCTATCCGCTAGACAGGGATTTGTTTATAGGATTTTGTTTTATGACAGGATTTAAGACAGAGGTTTTAAGACAGGAGGTTACTATGCAAGGAGACTTTTTGATTAAAGTAAGGGCGGTATATAATCAGTTTACAAAAGCGGAAAAGAAGGTGGCGGATTATATCCTGCAGCATCCCAAGGATGTGCTGTTTATGTCGATTACGGACCTGGCCGAGGCCTGCAATGTGGGGGATACCAGTGTGTTCCGTTTCTGCAAGACCATGAATCTGAAGGGGTATCAGGAGTTTAAGATGATGTTGTCCCTTAGCCTTCACGAGGGGGACGGCAAGGACATGGAGCGGCTTGCCGGCAATATCAGCCTGGAGGATTCCTTTGAGGAACTGTCGCAAAAGGTGCTCAATACCAATATCAATGCCTTGACAGAAACCTTTTCCCTTCTGAATACAGAGCATTTCCTAAAAGCCATTGACTATCTTGGACAGGCGGACAGAATCTGCTTTTTCGGAGTGGGCGCCAGTCTTCTGACCGCCCTTAAGGCAACCAATAAGTTCCTTCGCATTGAACCCAAGGTGTATTGCATGCAGGATTCCCATATGCAGGCCATGGTGGCGTCCATGATGAAAAAGGAAGATGTGGCGGTCCTGTTTTCCTATTCCGGTGCCACCAAGGATACCATCCATGTGGCAGAGGTGGCAAAAAAAGCAGGGGCAAAGATTATCTGCGTTACCAGGTTTGTAAAATCACCTTTGACCTCCTATGCGGACCTGGTGCTTTTGTGCGGCGCGAATGAGGGACCGCTTCAGGGCGGCTCCACCTCAGCGGAGATTAGCCAGCTGTTTTTGATTGACTTAATGTACTCTGAATATTACAGGCGTTATTTTGACGTTTGTAGTAAAAATAACGAAAAAACCTCGGCCTCTGTCCTGGAAAAGCTGTGCTAGGTGAAAAAATGTCGAATAAAATAGAAAAAAATATTTTTTTTTGTATCTTATTGACAAAATAATTTTTCTTATATATAATAGGTTTATCAATTATCTTTAAGGAGGAGTAATCATGAAAAAGGTTTTATCTCTTGGTTTGGCAACAGCATTAGCGGTTGGAGCCCTGTCTGGCTGTGGCGGAGGCAAACCGGCAGAGACCACTGCAGCGCCTGCAGCAGCGCAGACCACCGCAGCGGGGGCGGCAACTGAGACAGCGGCAGAATCCGCTTCGGAAGTGACGGAGATTACCTGGTGGGCATTCCCCACATTCGGTGTGGACACCGGTTATGAGCAGGAGGTGGTTGACGCATTTAACGCCGCCCATTCCGACATAAGGGTTAAGGTTGAGTACATAGACTTTACATCCGGACCGGATAAACTGACAGCAGCCCTTACCTCAGGCACTGCACCTGATGTCCTTTTTGATGCCCCGGGCCGTATCATTGAGTTTGGCGAGGCGGGATATCTGGTTTCCCTGGACGACATACTGGATGACCTTAAGGGCGACCTTACCAGCCAGTCACTTGTGGAGACCTGCGTGGGTGCGGACGGCACAGCCTGGATGTATCCGATTTCTTCCTCCCCATTCTATATGGGTCTGAACAAGGAAGCGCTGGAGAAAGCAGATGCGCTTCAGTACGTGAACCTGGAAGGCGACCGTACCTGGACAACGGAAAACTTTGTTAAGATGTGTGAAGCCCTTCGCGATGCAGCACCCACCCAGGTTCCGGGTATTGTATACTGCGGCGGACAGGGCGGCGACCAGGGTACCCGTGCACTGGTGAACAACTTATACGGTTCTTCCATCGTGGGTTCTGACGGAAAGTGGAACATTGATGCAAACGGCGTTAAGGCCCTTACCCTTTTAAAGGAAATGTACGATAACAAGTCCATTGACGCTGGATTTGATATGGCTGCTGCCGATGAACTGCAGAAGTTCCAGCAGGAGACCTGCGCCATGACCTTCTGCTTCGGCACATCCGCAGAAATCACCTACGCATCTGAAGATTACACCCAGATTGCAGTGCCGTTCCCATCCGAGGATGGCAAGCCTTCTCTGGAATACCTGGTAAACGGTTTCTGTGTATTTGATAATAAGTCAGATGCCCGCGCAGCCGCATCCAAAGAGTTTATTAAATTTATCTGCGACGATCCTGAATGGGGACCAAAGAGCGTGGTTAAGACCAATGCGTTCCCGGTCCGCACCTCCTTTGGCGATTTATATCCCGGAGATGAGCACAAAGCTATGCTGGCTTCCTGGAGCCAGTACTATGGCCCTTATTACAACACACGCGCCGGATTTGCCGCTATGCGTCCTCTGTGGTTCAACATGCTGCAGCAGGTATTTAACGGTACCGACCCACAGGCGGCAGCAGATGAGTTTAACGCATCTGCAAACAGCAACTAACTGAAATATACCATGGACTCCCTTCCTCTGCCGGGTGCGGGGGGAGGGAGTCTGCTTTCAGGACATGTTTGAATGGGATGTTTCCTGCATCCGTTCAGAATGGAGATATTGAACCAATCTTTAGAGAGGAATGAAAGAATATGGAAAAAACAACTGTTTCCAAGCAAAAGGAGAGAATGCCCGGAAAGGAAAAGGCGCCGGCGCGCAGTATGGTGCTTCAGCGCAGGGAAACCATGGTCTCATATTTGTTCCTGCTTCCGGCGTTGTGTTTCTTTGTGGGATTTGTCATCACTCCAATGGCTATGGGCGTTATTACCAGCTTTACCAATGCCAGCTTTGCGAATCCCAAAGGAACGTTCGTGGGTTTTGAGAATTACATTCGTCTTTTCAAGGATAAGATATTCCTGAAATCGGCTGTCAACACCGTGATTATCGTGGCAGTATCAGTTCCTGCCGTCACTGCATTCTCTCTATGGGTAGGTTCCTCTATCTACAGGATGCGTTCCGGTATCCGTTCATTTTTCCGCTGCGTGTTTTACCTGCCGGTAGTTACCGGTTCGGTAGCGGTTGTTGTGGTCTGGAAGTGGATGTTTGACAAATATGACGGTCTTCTCAATTACGTAATCAGGAGCTTTGGGGGCCAGCCCCTTCCCTGGACCGCCAGCGAATCCATGGCTTTGTGGTGTATCATCCTGATTCTATTTACTACCTCCATCGGCCAGCCCATTGTCCTCTATGTAGCTGCACTGGGCAATGTGGACAGTTCCCTGGAGGAGGCGGCCAGGGTTGACGGCGCCAACAGCTTCCAGGTATTCTGGCGCATCAAGTGGCCGTCCATCATGCCCACCACGCTGTATGTGGCTGTCATCACTACTATCAACAGCTTCCAGTGCTTTGCCCTGATCCAGCTGCTAACCTCCGGCGGGCCTAATTACAGCACCAGCACGGTTATGTACCTATTATATGAGATTGCGTTCAAGACAACCAAGGAATTTGGCTATGCCGATGCGATGGGGGTTATCCTGGCAATCGTGATTGCTCTGTTCAGTGCCCTGCAGTTTAAGGTCATGAACGGCGGAACAACAGATTAGGAGGACGGAAAATATGACAGGCAAAAAGAAAACACTATCTCCTTATTATGTGGTCACGGTTATCATCCTTGCGTTCCTGGCTGTGTTTTTCCTCTTTCCCCTTTATTGGATCGTCACCGGCTCTGTAAAGGAAAAGAGCGATATCATCATCAAGTCGGGTGAGATGGTCAAATGGATTCCCACCACTGTTTCATGGGACAACTTTGCAAGGCTGTTTAAGAGTAAGACAGAGCTGTTTGGCATAGGTATGCCCATGGCAATCCGGTGGCTGTTCAACAGCGTGTTTATCTCAGCAACAGCCATGATACTCACCTGTATTACCGCATCCCTGGCAGGCTATGTCCTGGCAAAGAAACGCTTCTGGGGCAAAAGACTGATATTCAGCCTTTTTGTGTGCGCCATGGCGCTTCCCAAACAGGTTATTCTTATTCCGTTGATGAAGGAAATGTCAGATTTGGGATTGATTCACTCCGTGTGGGGCTCCATGTTTGCAGTAATCTGTCCCGTAGTGGGCTGGCCCTTTGGCGTGTTCATGATGAAACAGTTCTCTGAGAATATTCCTGTTTCACTGCTGGAAGCTGCCCGCATTGACGGCGCCGGTGAACTGACAACCTTTATCAATGTGGCGTTCCCCATTATCAGACCGGGATTTGGCGCCCTGGCAATCTTTACCTTTATCAATTCCTGGAACGAGTATCCTCTGCAGCTGGTCATGCTGACCCAGAATGAGTCCAAGACCATTGCCCTGGGGATTGCCAGCAAGCTAAGCGAGATGTCCAATGACTTTGGGCTTATCATGGCAGGAGCTGCCCTGGCTTCTGTTCCCATCATTATTGTGTTCCTTTGCTTCCAGAAGTATTTCACCCAGGGCATTACCATGGGTGCTGTTAAGGGATAGGAACAGCGCGGCAGTCCTTGGCAATTGGGCACTTGAAGCCTGAGATGGTTCGTGATAGAATACCTTTAGGTTCCATTTTACATGCAGAGAGGAGAACGGATCATCATGGAAAATTTTGAGTTTTTTATACCCACCCGGGTGATATTTGGAAAGGGTACCCATTTACAAGTGGGGAAAATTGTAAAAGAATATGGTTTTCACAAGGTACTGGTGCATTTTGGCGGAGCCAGTGCCAAAAAGACAGGGCTTTTGGATGCGGTCCTGGACGCCCTTAAAGCTGAGGGAATCGGCTATGTGACCCTGGGCGGCGTGCAGGCCAACCCTACATTATCCATGGTAAGGCAGGGGATTGAACTGTGCCTTAAGGAAACTGTGGATTTTGTGCTGGCAGTGGGAGGCGGAAGCGTGATTGATTCGGCCAAGTGTATTGCGGACGGAGCAGGCAATCCGGGGGTGGATGTGTGGAGCTACTTCCGCCATGAGGCAGTTCCCCAGACAGCGCTGCCTGTGGGCACCATCCTTACCCTTTCGGCTTCCGGCAGTGAGATGAGCGCGTCCTGCGTTATCACCAATGAGGAAAACGGATTTAAAAGAGGCTTTAACAGCGCTACCCACCGCCCCCTGTTTTCTATCTGCAACCCTGAGCTGACGTATAGTGTGAGCAGATACCAGACCGGTTGCGGTACGGTGGATATTATGATGCACACCCTGGAGCGGTATTTTACCCAGACCAGGGACACCATGCTTACGGACCGCATTGCGGAGGGAATCCTAAAGTCCACCATAGAGGCGGGAAGGATTGCGGATAGGGAGCCGGACAATTATGAGGCGCGTGCGACCCTTATGTGGGCGGGAAGCCTTTCACACAACGGACTGACCAGCGCGGGCAGAAGCTTTCTGATGCAGGTGCACCAGATGGAGCATGAACTTTCCGGCATGTATCCGCAGATTGCCCACGGCGCGGGCCTTTCTGCTCTATGGCCGTCCTGGGCAAGATATGTGTGCTCCCATGATGTAAGCCGTTTTGCCAGGTATGGGGTGAATGTGTGGAATATTGACATGGATTTTGGAAATCCCATGAACACGGCCCTGGCCGGAATCCAGACCACCGAGGATTTCTATAAAAGCCTGGGCATGCCTGTGACCTTAAAGGAACTGGGCGTGGAGCGGGACCGCATTGAGGAGATGGCCGAAAAGTGCACCAATATGGGCCAGCGCAAACTGTCAGGAATCGTTGAGCTGGGCAGGGAAGAGATAATAGAGATTTATGGCATGGCCATGGGGGAATAGAGGTCAGAGAAGAAATGGACATGCGGACCAGTGGTTGATGAGAACCGCTGGTCCGTATTTTTAATGACTTTCTCAATTCACCACAAACCGCTCCGGCATATGGATCATCTGCCCTGCAATGATCACATCAGGGTCGGTAATGGTATCGCGGTTGCAGTCATAGATTTCCAGCCAAAGGGATGAGTCGTGGTACCATAGCTTTGCCAGTTCAGAAAGGCAGTCGCCTTTCTGGACCATGTATTCATGTCCCCATCCGTCACTGTTGGTCTTGTAATAGGCGGGCTGCCGGTCCATGAAGAAGTGGGTGCCCGCGGGCATGGTATGTTCCACCCCGTCTTTATCCAGAACGCGGAAATACTGGGTTACTTTTATGGTTTTCCCCTTCCCTTTGTAGGCTTTGTATTTTTCAGGAAGCAGGGGGAACCAGCGGTCCGGCTCTGCATCGGGATTAACTCGGTACACGGATGCGGGAGCTCCGTTCACGGACTCTACGGAGGAGATGGCCATGGGCTCAATAAAAGCGCCTTCGATTTGCTCTGTCTTTCCATCCATCGTCACTTCGCTGAAATAGGAGATATCCGCGTCCAGGCTGAAGTGGGTGTATTGATATGCAGAATCCCAGTGATTGACCGGGTAGTGCCGGAACTGGTCGGAGTATGCGTTTTCCTCATGGGACCAGTGAATCCCTCCGCTTAACTTAAAACCGCCGTCTGAGGTGCTGAATTCAATATCCGTGGACGGATACACGGCGGGGTCCCCCCGGCTGTCTCTTACCCCTTCCATCAGCCCCGCGGGGCCGGAGGTCTCCGCCCGGGATTCTGCCTGAAAGAGGAGAATGGAACAGAGGAAAATGGAACAGAATAATATGGAAGCAGATAATATCACCCTTCCTGTCCTGCTCATTGATTTTGTCATCCCGGTCCTCACTTTCCTTAAAGAACTATGATTTCCCTGTCCTCGGGTACCAGCAGGTTGCCGTGATAGTACTTCCTGCCTTCCTTTATATACAGTGTTTTGCGCTGGGCGAGCTGTTTGTCCTCCGTGTGCCACAGCACAAGGTTTGGGATGTTCAGTTCCTCGGCCAGTTCGCAGGCCTCCTTGACAGTGCTGTGGTGCTTTTCATAGGGGGCAAATATTTCACGGTCCCGGTACAGGCAGAAGGCCTCGTGGAGAAGCCAGTTGCTTCCCTCCACATAGGCCCGGCAGTCAGGATTATACGGCTCATCCCCTGCACAGGTGAACCTGCAACCATTCTTTAATACGGTGGTGAAGCCGAACTGTCTGGCCTTGGTTGACAGGATGTCAAAAAAGGTCACGTCATAGTCCAGGATATGTACGGTCTCCCCATCCTCCACCGGAACCAGGAAAATACGGCTTCCGATCATCTTGAAGAATTTACCCTGCATGGTCAGGCGGCATATGGTGGAGATGGTATCCGTCAGGCCCTGGTGGCAGTAGATCTGCAGCTCTCCCTGGTACGTGCCCTTTCTCATGGCGGTGGCAATCATCCGCACCATCCACACAATGCCCAGGATGTGGTCCGTGTGCTCATGGGTCACGAAAATGTTGTGGATATGGCATAAATCCACATCCATATCTTCCAGGACACGCAGGATGCCGTTGCCTCCCCCCGCGTCCACCATGAAATATTCATCCTCATCCCGGATTGCAAAGCAGGTGTTGTAGCAGCGGGTGGCCTGGGCATTCCCGGTTCCGAATACATACAATTTTTCCATAGATTCCCCTTTCCTTATAAAAAATTTAGATTTTCTTAAGCAATATCAGCCCTTTGTTCAGCTGGAAAAACTTTTCATTTAGTTAAGAATATGTTACTATAACTTTAAATAAAATGCAATTGTGATTGGGGAGAATATGACAATGAGGGATTTGGCATATTTGCAGCTTCTGGCAAAAGAATACCCTACGGTAAAGGCGGCGACCAGTGAAATCGTGAACCTGATGGCAATCTGCAGCCTTCCAAAGGGAACGGAATACTTTTTCAGCGACCTGCACGGGGAGCATGAGGCGTTCATCCACCTCCTCCGTTCGTCCTCGGGCATTACCAGGGAGAAGATTAAGGATACCTTCGGACATCTGATCCCGGAAGAGGAACAGGTGCAGCTGGCCAATCTTATCTACTATCCGGAGCGGAATCTGGGAAGAATGATAAAACAGGGACATTTCACGGAGGACTGGCAGAAGATAACCATCTACCGCCTGGTCCAGGGCTGCAAGGAGGTATCCTCCAAATACACCCGCTCCAAGGTCCGCAAGAAAATGCCCAAGGAATTTGCCTACATTATTGATGAACTGCTGCACGTGGACTATAATGACGACAATAAGAAGCTATACTATAATGAAATCATCCATTCCATCATTGATAACGGTATTGCGGACAAGTTCATCATTGCGCTGTGTCATCTGATCCAGAACCTTACCATTGATAATCTGCATATTATTGGGGACATATATGACAGGGGCCCAAGGGCGGATATCATCATGAATGAGCTGATGTGTTTCCATGATGTGGACGTGCAGTGGGGGAACCATGATATTTCCTGGATGGGGGCCGCGGCAGGCAATCTGGCATGTATCTGCAATGTGCTGCGCATTGCAATCAGCTACAACAGTTTTGACGTACTGGAGGACGGCTACGGCATCAACCTGCGCCCCCTGTCCATGTTCGCGGCCAAGGTATACCAGGATGACCCCTGTACCAGGTTCATGCCCAAAATCCTGGACGAGAATATTTATGACGCAGTGGACCCCGGCCTGGCAGCCAAGATGCACAAGGCCATTGCTGTTATCCAGTTTAAGGTGGAGGGCGCCATGATACGGCGCCACCCGGAATATGAGATGGATGACCGTGTGATGCTGGCCAATGTGGACTATGAAAAAGGAACAGTGGACATTGACGGTAAGGCGTATCCCATGATGGATATGAACCTTCCCACCGTGGATCCAAAGAATCCCCTGGAACTGAGCCGTGGGGAAAAGGATCTGCTGCGGACCCTTCAGGCCTCCTTTATGCACAGCGGGCTTCTCCACCGGCATGTCCGTTTCCTATATTCCCATGGAGGCATGTATAAATGTTATAATTCCAATCTTCTGTACCATGGCTGTATTCCCATGAAGAAGGACGGTTCCTTTGACACCATAACCATTGACGGCATTTCCTATGGGGGAAAGTCCCTGATGGATTATTTTGACAGGCAGATGCAGAACGCATACTTCATGCCCGAGGGGGCAGAGGGCAGGGAGAGGGCCGTGGATATGATGTGGTATCTCTGGTGCGGGGCCAAGTCGCCGGTGTACGGCAAGGATAAGATGACCACGTTCGAACATTATTTCGTGGGGGACAAAGCCACTCACAAAGAGGTTATGAACCCATACTACCAGTTAAGTGTAAAAGAAGAATTCTGCAACAGGCTGCTGGAGGAATTCGGCCTTCCCGTGGATGGTTCCCATATCATCAACGGACATGTGCCTGTGAAATTAAAGGACGGCGAAAAGCCCGTGAAAGCGGGCGGAAAGCTGTTCATCATTGACGGAGGGCTGTCAAAAGCATATCAAAGTACCACTGGGATAGCGGGATATACCCTGATTTATAATTCCCATCACCTGGCGCTGGCGGAACACATGCCCTTTGACCCCAGGAAAGAAAGCACGCCTAAGGTATCTGTGGTGGAAAAGGTGAAGACCAGGGTCATGGTGGCTGATACGGATAAGGGACGGGAACTGAAAGGGCAGATTGCCGATCTGAAGGAACTGGCGGCTGCCTACCGGGAAGGTACTATAAAAGAAAGGGTTGAGTAATGAACAGATTAGAATTTTTGCAGGGATTGAAAGCTGAGCTGGAGGGGCGTGTGCCCCATTCCATCATTCAGGAGAACCTGAGATATTATGACTCCTATATATCGGACGAGGCCGCCAAGGGGCAGTCTGAGGAGGATGTGGTTGAAAGCCTGGGCGGGCCCAGGATTATTGCCAGGACCATCGTGGATGCGGCCCTGGACACCGAGGACCGGCCGGACGGCTTTGAGACATTTGGCTCAGGCCCTGCCTTTGATGAGGGACAGGGAAGCCATGGCCAGAGGGAAAGCGGGCCGTCCCACAGTAAGCAGACAGACCCCCATGTGCACTATGTGGACTTCAGCAAGTGGTATGTGAGACTGATTGCAGGCCTTGTGGTGCTGCTGGTCATTTTCCTCATCATGACCGTATTCTTTGGCATCATGGGCCTGGCGGGATGGATCCTGTCCTATATCTGGCCCATACTTTTAGTCATGATGGTGGTTTGGATGTTCAGGGGGCCCCGCAGATAAGAGGATTGGCAGGAGCAGCGGCATTAAGAGAATCTCCCGTGCCTATATTGACAAATATGTGAATTAATTATATACTCTATCTTAATAAATGTAATAATTACGTAACATATTGAAGCAGAATATAGAGGACGAAGTGAGGAGATTTTCAGTGGATTTCAGTGGGATTTGTAAAGGGATGTTGAAGTTTGCAGGAGCATTGTGCCTGTGTACGGGACTGGTGCTTGCCTGTCCAAAGGACAGCCAGGCAGCGGCCAGGCAGGCCGAGGTAAAGACCCGCTCTTCCTATGTTGTTAAGATAGAAGCGCCCAGCGTGGATGTCTATACATATGCAAGTGAGTTCTCAGGCAGGCAGGGGCAGGTCATGAGGGGACAGACCTATGAGGTGCTGTCCGGCGCAAATCAGGGCTGGGTCAAGATCCGCACCGGCGGACGGGAAGGCTTCATCCGTACCGCAGGCAATGCCACGGTGGTGGAAAAAGCCCGTGAATCCGTGGATGAGAACATAAAAAAGCGCCGTCAGGTAGTGGAATACGCCATGCAGTTCGTGGGCGGCAGGTATGTGTACGGAGGCGCTGACCCGAACCGGGGCGCGGATTGTTCCGGATTCACAAGATATGTGCTTTCCAAGTCCGCATCCATCAGCCTTCCCCATTCTTCCAAGGGCCAGTCTTCCTATGGAAGGCAGGTATCCGAGGACGAGATGCAGCCAGGCGACCTGCTGTTCTACAGCGGTTCAGGCGGCATCAACCATGTTGCCCTTTATATTGGCGACGGACAGATTGTCCATGCGTCAACTGAAAAAACGGGAATCAAGACATCACCATATGATTACCGCACACCGGTTAAGATTGTAAGCCTGTTGTCATAAGACGCAGGCTTTTATGTTGTTAGGATTCATGGCGGTTTTGTTAAAAATGATATAAAAATATTAAAAAAGTATAAAGATGTTGACGAAACGTGAAAACGTGTTATAATAAATCTGTAATGAATGTAACATTTATGTAACAAATAGGATACAGTCATTCATTCGAAATTAAACCACGATGGGAGATTTCCTTAATGAGAAGTATGTTAGGTCAACTGATAAGAACAGGCGCTGTGTGCGGTATGCTGATGATCATGAACCCGTTTACATCCATGGCGTCCATCGGACCTGGTTTTACAGCCGGTACATATGTGGCGACCATTACATCGGAGAGTGTGAACATCAACCGGAACATGGACAGCGAAGAAGTGCTTATGACCGCCCGGACAGGGAATACATACGAGGTATTAGAGGATTTAGGCAATGGATGGATGAAGGTGCGGGTGAATGACACCGAAGGTTACCTTCCTGTATCAGGCAATGCAACGGTGAAGCAGGTGACGGAAGATGAGATTGCAGAAGTGCAGCAGGACGCACTGGAGTCTTCCAACAGCTATAAGCGCCAGCAGGTAGTGGATTATGCCCTGCAGTTTGTGGGCGGAAGATATAAGTATGGCGGCAGCGACCCGCGCACAGGCGTGGATTGTTCCGGATTTACAAGATACGTGCTTCAGAACTCGGCAGGCATCGGCATGAACCGTTCTTCGGGCGGACAGGCCAGCCAGGGTGTGGCCATCGGCGCGGACCAGATGCAGCCAGGCGATCTTCTGTTTTACGGAAGCGGCAGGGGAATCAACCATGTGGCCATGTATATTGGCAACGGACAGATTGTACATGCCTCCACTGAGCGTACAGGTATTACCATATCGAACTGGAATTACAGGAATCCGGTTAAGATAGTGAATGTGTTAGGATAAGATTTTCAAATAGATAAAAGACGCGTCCCGGGATGAATGGTTCCGGGGCGCGTCTTTTCCGTCCGTCCGGTCCCTTTGGCGGGCAGTGCTGCGGATGAAACAAAAAAGGACCTGCAGGACATGATATCCTGCGGGTCCTCAGTCAAAGTCCCTGTCTATACCGGATTAAGCTACACAGACATTAACAGCCTGTAAACCACGGTTGCCGTTGGTGATGTCAAATGTTACGGACTGTCCATCCTCTAATGACTTAAAGCCATTGGATGCGATTCCTGAGAAATGAACGAAAATGTCCTCGCCGTTCTCCTCGTTTGTGATAAAGCCGAAGCCCTTCTGTGAATTAAACCATTTAACTGTACCTTTGTTCATGAAAGATACCTCCTGTAATATTATTTTTTTTGAATAAAATAAAATCACATATTTTTGTAAATCATCAATCGTGTTCATGACTTACAAAAATATGTGAAATCAGAATTTAATCAAAAATACTTTATTACTATAACACAGGGGGGAGAAAAAGTCAATGGGATAATCAAAAAAATTTAAAACCATGGTTCGGTTCACAGAGAAACACCGGATAGGGGAGCTATCCGGTGTTTACTCAAGGGGAGTATAAATAATTAATAAGGATGAGGTCATGGTTTAAGGGAAACCATTTTACCTCATATTATTTATAATATATTTTTTGGAAAAATGCAACCTTATTTTGATGATATGCCCATGAAATGTGTGATGATGCTGTTCCGGTTTATAAAAAATCGCCCGGAACAGGATGAATCTGGCTGTTAACCGCGCATGTATGGATGAATTCTGATGTTGGAAAATGGATGCTGATAGTGAGAAAGTCATAATATCCCCGCTGTCACTTAAGGTCCTTAACTGAGACAGAGCCAGCTGTGGATGTTTTTTAATTTTTAAGAATGATCCGTCCGGATTCCTGCCATACTAAGCCTGTAACAGAAAAAGTGTTTTTAGGAGGTAGTGAAAATGTCTAATAATAACTACAGCAACGACATGGAAAACAGCTCAAGAAACAGCAGCAACATGAATCAGCAGAATAACAGCCAGAACAGCTCCAGGAACAATTCCCAGAACAGCTCTCAGAACAACAGCCAGAACAGTTCTAAGAACAGCTCCAGGAACAGCTCCCAGAACTATTCTCAGAACAGTTCACAGAACAGCAGCCAGAACAGCAGCAGAAACGACTCAAACTACTAAGATTGGCTGCATTCCGGTGCATACCGGAATGGAAGGAGAAGGCTACCGGTTGAAAACGGTGGCCTTTTCTGTTGTATACCTACTGTTAATCCAGCTGCCTGAACAGGAAATCACCATAATCCTGCCGGGCTTTTTTTGATTCCAGGCAGCCTGTCCGGCACCTTGGGGACCTGGCTGCATATACTGGTAATAGGACACGTCTGACAGGCTGGCCCCGGATTCACAGGAGCTTATCCCGAAAGGTACCCGGCCTGCCGGACGTAAAGGAAAGGGCAGGTGAATGGGAAATGACGACATTTCCAATGATATCATATAGACAGTTTGATGAATGGATGGAGCAGGGAAAGGTGGCGCAGCTTGTGGATCTGCGCGAGCCATGGATGTTTGAGAGGGACCGGATATGGGGAAGCGTGAACATTCCTTTTGAGGACCTGGAAAGCTGTCTGGACCGGATAAGAAAGGACGGCGCCGTGGTGTTTTACTGCGACAGGGGGGCCAAGAGCATGCTGGCCTGCCGCGACCTGTGGAGAATGGGGTATGAGGCAGTGAATCTGGCCGGCGGAATGTTGAATTACCGGGGGAAATACATTGACAGAAGGCCTGCATCGGCTATAGAATAGAAATGCATTGAAATTTCAGGACAAAACCCTGTTATTGGAGGATGAACCTATGAAAATAATGTTTGCATCAGATATACACGGGTCTGCGTACTATTGCAGGCGGCTGCTGGATATATATGGAAGGTCAGGGGCAGGGCGTCTGGTCCTTCTGGGTGACATACTGTACCACGGTCCCCGCAATGACCTGCCAAAGGAATATGCGCCCAAGGAAGTCATTGCCATGTTAAACCCCATGAAGAATGAAATCTGCGCGGTCAGGGGAAACTGTGACACGGAGGTGGACCAGATGGTGCTTGACTTCCCTATCATGGCGGATTACGGACTGTTTGTCATAGACGGCAGGACATTGTATGCAACCCATGGCCATGTATATAACCAGGATAACCTGCCGCCCATGAAGGCGGGCGATATACTGGTCCATGGACACACCCATCTGCTGAAGGCAGAGAGGGTGGACACCGGGGCCTGCGGGACCATCACGGTGCTGAACCCGGGATCGGTTTCCATACCCAAGGGAGGCAACCCCAACACCTATGCCATGCTGGAGGACGGCGTTTTCTCCATCCTTACCCTGGACGGGGCTATGGTAAAAGAAATTAAGCTGTAATATGCGGAGAGGATAATTGATTGAAGACATATGAACTGATTGCACCCTGCCATTTCGGCCTGGAGGCGGTGCTGAAAAAGGAGATACTGAATCTGGGATATGAGATTTCCCAGGTGGAGGACGGACGCGTCACCTTTATCGGGGACGACGAGGCCGTATGCCGGGCAAATATTTTCCTGCGCACCGCGGAACGCGTGCTGTTAAAAGCAGGATGTTTTAAAGCGGAAACATTCGAAGAGCTGTTCCAGGGCACAAGGGCCATACCGTGGGAGGAGTATATCCCGGAGGATGGCAAGTTCTGGGTTGCCAAGGCATCTTCTATTAAAAGTAAGCTGTTCAGCCCGTCAGATATCCAGTCCATCATGAAAAAGGCAATGGTGGAGCGGCTGAAAAAGCATTACGGCGTCACCTGGTTCCCTGAAAATGGAGCCAGTTACCCCCTGCGCGTTTTCCTGTACAAGGACATGGTGACGGTGGGCATTGACACCAGCGGGGATTCCCTGCACAAGCGGGGATACAGGACACTGACCAGCAAGGCTCCCATTACGGAGACCCTGGCCGCTGCCCTGATTATGCTTACACCGTGGAACAGGGACCGGATTCTGGTGGACCCGTTCTGCGGCAGCGGGACATTTCCCATTGAAGCGGCCATGCTGGCAGCCAACATGGCGCCGGGGATGAACCGCTCCTTCCTTTCAGAAGAATGGAGGAATCTGATTAAACGTAAATGTTGGTATGAGGCCATGGATGAGGCCAATGAACTGGTGGATACGGATATAAAGGTGGATATCCAGGGATATGACATTGACGGCGATATCGTGAAGGCGGCCAGGTCCAATGCGGAATCCGCGGGAGTGGCTGATATGATACACTTCCAGCAGAGGCCGGTCAGCGCCCTGAGCCATCCTAAGAAGTATGGTTTCATTTTAACGAATCCGCCTTACGGTGAGCGGATTGAGGATAAATCCAACCTTCCGGCGCTGTACCGTGAAATCGGGGAGCGCTATGCTGCCCTTGACGCATGGTCCATGTATCTTATCACTTCCTATGAGGATGCTGAGAAATACATCGGGCGGAAAGCGGACAAGAACCGTAAAATTTATAATGGAATGATGAAAACATATTTTTACCAGTTTATGGGTCCCAAACCTCCCAGACGAAGTCAGGAGAGCAGAGAGAATTGAGACACAGCAATACCTTTTTATCATACAGACAGAGAAAACGGCTGATGCTGATCCTGCTGGGCCTGATTCTGGCAGGTGACTCGGCCGGATGTTCACGTCTTTTTGGGGTAGGGCAGGGGTTAGAGGGACCGGCGGACGGCTCAGGAGCTGAAGGCGCGGCCGAAAACGGCAGCGGTCCAAATGAAAACAAAGGTTCAGGACCAGCGGATCCGGGCCATGGCGGTACAGGAGGACCAGAGGGCCAGGGACAGGGGATATCCGGTACAGATGGATATCCGGAGGGCCAGGGACAGGGGATATCCGGCGCAGATGGATATCCGGAGGGCCAGGGTCAAGGGATATCCGGCGCGGATGGACAACCGAAGGGCCAGGGAAGCCCTGGCACGGATGGACGACCGGAGGGCCAGGGAAGTCTTGGCACGGATGGACTGCCGGGAGCCGGCGGACCATCCGGCGGGGACCGGGGGGACGGATTCCCCTATACCTGGAACCGGGGCAGGGGAGCTGACATAAGACTTCCGGAGTCCTATGACTACAGGAAAACGGGCCGGGCGCCCCAGATCGGTAACCAGGGTTCACTGGGCACATGCTGGGCATTTGCCTCCCTTACAGCTCTGGAATCCTCGCTTCTGCCAACGGACAGGGAGACCTTTGCCGTGGACCATATGACCATGCACAACAGCTTTCTGCTGGGACAGGACGAGGGCGGGGAATATACCATGTCCATGGCGTATCTGCTGGCATGGCAGGGGCCTGTGCCGGAATCGGAGGATCCCTATGGGGATGGGTATTCACCGGACAATCTGAAGCCCTCAAAGCATGTACAGGAGATACAGGTCCTTGGCCCAAAGGATTATGACGCGGTTAAACGCGCCGTATACTTAAAAGGAGGTGTCCAAAGTTCCCTGTTCACATCCATGCGGGATTATGAAAGTGAGTCCGTGTACTATAACCGGGAAACCAATTCATACTGCTACATTGGCAATGAACAGCCCAATCACGATTCTGTAATCGTGGGCTGGGACGACAATTTCCCAAAAGAAAATTTTAACATGGAGCTTGAGGGGGATGGGGCGTTTATCTGTACGAACAGCTGGGGAGAAGATTTCGGGGAACAGGGATATTTTTATGTATCCTACTATGACAGCAATATCGGTGTGCACAACATTGTCTACACAGGTGTGGAACCGGTGGACAATTATAAAAAGATATACCAAAGCGACCTGTGCGGCTGGGTTGGGCAGATTGGATACGGCCAGGACCAGGCATGGTTTGCCAATACCTACAGGGCCGGGAAAGGGGAAGAACTGGCTGCTGCCGGATTCTACGCAACGGATAAGGATACGGAATATGAGATATACGTGGCCCGGAACCTGCCGGAAGCAGGGAGCCGCGGGATGGAGAGGGCCCTTAATGACCGGACTGCGGTGGTCAGGGGAAAGCTTGCCAACGCAGGTTATTATACCGTGCCCCTGAAAGAAAAAATAAGATTGGATGATAATGAAAAATTTGCTATAATTATAAAAATAAAAACACCGGGAACCGTTCATCCGGTTGCCATTGAATACGATGCAGGGGACGGCATTGCCCAGGTGGACCTGTCGGACGGGGAGGGGTATCTGAGCCATAACGGCAGTGTCTGGGAACATGTGGAAGAAACACAGAAGTGCAATCTCTGCCTGAAGGCATATACGGATTAGCATGGCGCTGCACAGGGCCGCGCCAGCGGCTGGCAGGGTGGAATAACAGATGAGGATTGAGGAAATGGGACATAGAATAATATTTGCAACCGGCAATGAAGGGAAGATGCGGGAGATAAGGGTGCTGCTGGCGGATTTGGGACTGCCTGTGCTGTCCATGAAGGAGGCCGGGGCAGAGCCTGAGATTGTGGAAGATGGGGCGACCTTCGGGGAGAACGCCGAGATTAAGGCAAGGGCGGTGTGGAACCTGACAGGGGACATTGTGCTTGCGGATGATTCCGGCCTGGTGGTGGACCATCTCGGCGGGGAACCGGGCATTTACTCAGCCAGATATATGGGGGAGGATACCTCCTATGAGATAAAGAACAGGAATATCATTGACAGGCTGAAGCGGGCAGCGGGGCAGGAGCGGAGTGCACGGTTCGTGTGCAACATAGCCGCGGTCCTGCCGGGCGGCCAGGTGCTCCACACAGAGGAGACCATGGAAGGCCTGATTGCAGATGAGCCTGCGGGACAGGGAGGCTTTGGTTATGACCCGATTCTTTATCTTCCCGCATACGGCATGACCTCGGCTGAAATCTCCATGGAAGAGAAAAATAAAATCAGCCACAGGGGAAAGGCGCTGAGGGCCATGAAGACGGCTCTTGAAGAAGTGCTTAAGAAAGATGGGGAGGACGCAGGATGAAGATATTAATTGTCAGTGATACCCATAGAAAGGATGAAAACCTGAAGCAGGTTATTGCGCGGTCAGGTCCCCTGGATATGCTGATCCATCTGGGGGATGCGGAAGGCAGCGAGCACATGATTGCCACCTGGGTCAATGAAGGCTGCGACCTGGAGATGATCCTGGGCAACAATGACTTTTTCTCCTGTCTGGACAGGGAAAAGGATATCATGATCGGACGCTACCGGACCCTTCTGACCCATGGGCACTACTATAATGTTTCCGTGGGCGCTGAATATCTGGCCGAGGAGGCCAGGGCCAGGGGCTTTGACATTGCCATGTACGGCCATACACACCGGCCTTTTTATGAGGTTAGCAGAAAGCCCGGGGATAAGGACCTGATAGTACTGAATCCCGGAAGTCTTTCCTATCCAAGGCAGGACGGACACCGGCCATCCTACATGCTGATGGAGATTGATAAGGAAGGGGAGGCCCACTTTGCGCTTAATTTCCTGTAAGGCCGGCGCGGGAATGGAGGGAAGCAGCGCTGCGCGTCCGCACGCTCCAGGCCGGGCGGCTGACGGACAATATGACGAAAGGCAGGTATACATGGTGAAAAGGATGATGGTTTCGGTAATGCTGGCATTCATGGTCTTGTTAACAGGCTGCGGTCAGATGAATCATGGAGGAACTGCCGCCCCGTCACTGACCGCTGGGACTGAAAAGCAGGAACCACAGATTACCGGTCATACGGACAGCCGCCCGGAACCACAGACCACCGGTCATACGGACAGCCGCCCGGAACCACAGACCACCGGTCATTCGGACAGCAGCCCGGAATTAAGGACTACCGCCTTGTGGGACAGCGATGCGCTGATGAAGGATCTGTATACCGAGGCTCCTTATTCTGTCTCTTACAGCGAGCTGATTGATACCTATCTGATTGCCTGCGGCTTATATTTTGATTTTGACAGCCCATATCTCTTTCCGGCAGATGTAGTGGTTGACTATGAGGAAACCATAGAATACTTTTCGCCCTATAAAGACCATGCCTTCATACGGGACCTGGGAGCATTTGTGGACGGACAGGGGATGAATGCATCCATGAATGTATATGTGCCCCTTCTTCAATATGCAGTGTCGTCAAAAGAAAAAGGTGAATGCATAGGGAACATCCAGTCCTATGTCTTTCAGACCGATGAGGCGTTCTATGACTTTTTGGAAAACCTGCACCAGTTTTATGATGACACGCATGCCGCTGCTTTTTTTGAGCGTTCTGCCATTCACCGGCAGCTGGAACAGCATGTCCAAAGCGGGATGGCAGGCGTGCCTGTAATCACGTATTTTAATGCGGCGGAATCATATACGGGGACAAAGGACAAGCTGTTTCCCCAACAGACCCTGCATTACGCCACATGCCTTTCCGTATACAAATCCCGGAATAATGCATCCTTCCACCAGATTCCTGTCAATGGGGACATGTATTTTTTGAGTTATCAGTCACCATTGGGTTATGACGGAAACTTTCATATTCAGGACATGTTGGAAACGACCGTCCATGAAAGCCTTCACCCATTCATCAATCCGGGGGTGGAACAGCAGCAGGAGCTGATCCAGTCGCTGGCCGGCAATAAAAACCCTGCTGATTATACTTCTTCCATCTATGTAAATATGCCGTGGTACAGGATAACGGACGAGGCCATTGTCCGTGCGGTGCAGGCCAGGATTTACAGGGAAGCCGGACACGGGGATGGGACCGCGGCAAAACAGCTTTTGGACAGGCAGACCGGTATTGCGAATCTGTATCCCATATACGACAGCCTGGCGGAGTATGAAAGCAATCGGGAGGAATATCCGTGTATTGACGATTACCTGCAGGTTTTAATTCCCCTGTACCTGGAAGGCAGATAACAGCAGGCAGATGCGGCAGATACCGCTTGGCAGATGCGGAAGATGATTGCAGGCAGATGCGGCAGCTGCAGGGCTGATAAAAAATAAAAATCACATTGACATTCTTACCGGCATAGTATATAATAATCCTTGCGTCGTGAGACGGGAGAGAATAACAGGTATATCATGCCGGTGCCGGGGTGTGGCTCAGCTTGGCTAGAGCGCCTGGTTTGGGACCAGGAGGTCGCAGG